>ERZ1643249.907-NODE-907-length-31424-cov-4.381969_pt1 | contig 31424 bp, 22 predicted proteins | sample MGYA00579263_ERZ1643249 | MGnify/ENA primary metagenome ERZ1643249 (study PRJEB29033, sample SAMEA4952264) | chicken gut metagenome | biome: Broiler Chicken; feature: Gastrointestinal Tract; material: Caecum | place: Ireland | collected 2018 | study: Broiler...
GGACAATATGTATCGTCCGGCCATTTCCATCTGTATCGTCATTTCCTGCTCGCCCTCCAAGGCAGCCGGGATCTCTATATCGCGGATATGCCGATCCGGGATCACGATCAGATCATCATGGCCCACGACCGAGCATTCCCAATATGCGCTGACTTCTCCTGCACCTTCGATATGCTCCAGCAGCTGGATCTGCGCATCCGAGAACAAGGCGGCGTTGTTCACAAAGGTGACATCCGGGATCGGCTCTTTGGTATTGCACAGGATCAGATACAGCTCCTCCTGCAGCTGCGCATGCCGTTCATCGATGTTCAGACCATCAGCGCAATGCTGACCATCTCGCGCACGCCGCGCGTCCTCCTGGCGCATATGCGGTAAAACACAGGCGATATGGCTTGTTCGCTGAAGGGCGTCTGCAAACATGCCTGCTCCTCGCTGTATCCGCGCACTTGCTCATGCACGAGATGCCCTTGCCGGATGAAGCTGATCTCATCCGCGATCTCACGCACGAGGTCGTCATGCGTTGCGATCACCACGATCTTGCGGCGGGATATCGCTGTTTCTTTCAGCAGCTGCAGGAAGAGACGGGCATTTTCTTTGTCCAATGCTGAGGTCGGCTCATCACAGACGATCAGCTGCGCGCCTTTCTGCAAGACGCTCAGCAGCGCAAAGCGCTGACGTTCTCCCCTGGAAAGCGTTTCGATCCGTTTGTTCAGATCCATATCGAGGCGGAGCATCCGCATGGTCTGTTCCGCTTCCTGCCTGTCATATGCTCTTCCCGCCAGGGCGCATACGCATTTCAGGTTTTCCTCCAGCGTCAGCCGGGAGTCGATCACTTCCAGATCCTGCATCACATAGCCGATCTGCGCCCTTCTCAGCTGCGCCTTCTTCTCTTCGCGCAAGGCGCTGACCTCTATGCCGTTCCACTCATATACCAGAGACTGCCCGCTGCCGTTCAAGGCGATCTCGTTTAACAGCGTCGTCTTCCCGCTGCCGCTTCTGCCCATGAGCACATGGACGCGCCCTTCGCGCAGGCACAGGCATTCATCCTCCAGAAGCGTCCTGTCCGCAAACTGCAGATGGATGTGCTCAAGCCTGATCATTGCTGTCCCTCATCCACTTGATCAGATCCTTTCGATCCAGCGCATGCAGCGTGATCGCCGTGACGATGACGATGCACAGCACGCTCAGCACGAAAAACAAGATGAAATGTATCCAGCTGAACGAGCTGAATGCATACACGGCAGACAGCCAGCCGGGCTGTGACAATGCGCTCATCATGGCATCTCCCTGCCCATCGGCAATCAGAGCGATCAGCAGACCGAACGCATAGATCAGCACAGCGCTCAGCACGGCCAGCATCACTTGAAGCAGTCCGTTCCGGTATATCGCACGATGACGGATAGAACGCGCTGTGCCGATCACCCGCAGCAGAAGGTAATCCGCTTTGAATGTCCGCACATAGAATCCCTGCAGGATCGCTCCGCCCAGCACGGCGATCACGATCACGCCCGCCATGAGCGCATAGTAAGCATGCCAGTCCTCATCCAGGCTGTCGTTGATCTGCGCTCTTTCGATGTAATCACATTCTGCCGCGACCGTATCATCGATCTGCTTCAATTCGTCGATCACCGGCAGGACATGCGTGAACTGATCCGCAAAGCCGATCTGCATCCCGGTCTGCAGCGCAGCGACGACGCTGTAGCCTTGGCTGACGGTCTGATCGATGACAAGTTCTCCGCGCTGATATCGCGCTTCCTGTTCCTGGATCAAGGCAGACATCTGCCGCTCGCTCATCAAGATCAGATTATCATGCGCCATGCCCCGGTCACGATCAACGATGCCTAGGACATTCAGCTCCAATGGGACCAGCTCAGTGTAATAGAAGATCGTCGGCGTATCATCGATCGTCTGTGCGCATGCATACGGCACAGCGGCCTCAAGATAAAGCGTGTCTCCTTCTTCGAGCTGATACATATAAGCCATGTCCTCATTGACATATACACCGTTTTCTTCCTGCTTGAACCAGTCTTCTTCATCATAATACGGGATCACGGTGAAATCATGGGAATAGCCTGCAGCCGCAAGCTCATCGCTGAGCGCGCGTTCGTCGATCGGTTGGTCGTCTCTGGCTGCCGAGATGGACATCTCGTTCCAGCTGCCTTCCTTGGATAATCCGTCATTGCCAAAAGTGTAATAGTCATAGACCGCGCTCAAATGATCCACCGCACGGATCTTTTCCTGGATATCCGCTGAAAACGCCGGGTGATACTGATCCTGCGTCCCGGTTTTCTGCGGATCGTTCCAGATCGTGATCTGCCGATCCGACAGCGTCTGCAGAGAATACCTTCCTGCGGTCAGCGACATCAGGTCGAGCTGCGTGCGGATCACGTTTGCCCCGGCAAAGAAGATCAGCGCGATGATCACCGAGATCAATATTCTTGGAAAGATCCGCTTTCTGCTCGCGAAAAACAGGTGCCGGTCGATATGATCGGCAGATATCGCTTCAGGCGTCTTCTTCTCCGTAACGAGCGGTTCCTCTTCCGTCTGTTTCCGCAGCTGCAATTCGCAATGCGACAGCTGATATACGCGATCTGCCATCTCCGTCACTTCTTCATCATGGGTGACGAGGATGACGGTCTTGCCTTCATCCGCGCATTGCCGCATCAGCCGCCTTACGATGGCCTTGTTCTCCTGATCGAGCGCTGCGGTGATCTCATCCCCAAGGATGATCTCCCGATCCGCGGCCAGCGCGCAGAGCACAGCGAGACGCTGTCTTTCTCCGCCGGAGAGCAGACGGACACACTTCTTTCTTTCCTCAATCAGCCCCGCCATCCGCAGCAATTCCTCTGCCCGATTGTCCGCATCATCGTCCCGCAGATAAAACTTCAGATTGTCCAAGACCGTATTATGGGCAAACAATAATGCATGCTGGGTGATATACGACATATGCCGATTGCGGAACCGTTCTTTTTCCGAAGCAGAAAGCTGCAGCAGCTTCCCCTGATGCATATATTCGCAAGTATTTTTCTGATCCAGCATGGCGATCAGATTCAATAAAGCGCTCTTGCCCGTCCCGCTCTCTCCGCAGATCACGGTGATCTGACCATCCCGCGCGCAAAAAGAACCATCTGTGATGCACTGCTTCTGCGCAAAGCCAATGTCGATATGTTTTAACTCGATCATCAGACCTCCCTCCTTTCCCCGTTTCTGCACCATGCAGATCGATCAGCTCATCCGATCGATCAATGATCAAAAGATATCCATGATATGCTCAGCGTCCGGATCATATATATCCTGCAGTGTTCAACATCAAAACGGCCATCGAAATGACAATGACCTGTCTGTATCGCTAAACTATGCATGATATCCGATATATGATGGTTTTCACGCTCATCTAATGATGAGCAGGCACACAAATCGATGAAAGCTTCTATTCAACCTTATCATAACAGCGCCCATTTTTTTGTCAATATATTTTATCGTCCAGCAGTATATACCCGGCGGTATACACTGATTTTCCAAACTAGACTTCTGTTTCTTCCTTTGTGCGTCTAAACTAAGATCAAGAAGAACTGGAGGAGAAGCAAATGAACGATTTTGATCTGAGAAACGATACAAGGCTCTTATTCCGCAACGATCCAACAGCGGATCTGGCCAGGCTCACCGCAGGCAAAAGAGTGCTGTTTGTTTACGGCGGCGGATCCGTCAAAAAGAACGGCTGTTACGAAGAGGTCAAACACGCCGTTGCGCAAGGCGGCGGAACATTGTATGAAGCGGGCAATTCCTCCCGCGAGCGATCAGCGATCGAAGCCGGCATCCACATGGCGTTGGAGAAACAGGTCGAGCTGATCATCGGGGCAGGCGGCGCAAGCGTGATGGACTGTGCGAAGCTCATTGCCTTCGACGCAAAGCACGAAGCAGACTGGTGGGATTATGTAAAAGGGAAAGATCCCTATGGCCTGCAAAAGCTCCCGCTCATCTTGATGCCGACTTATCCGTCCAGCGGCTCAGAATATGGCCTCGGCGCCGCTTCTGTCGCCACACCGACAGATGATTTTGGCACCGCGTTCGGCATCGCTGCGGATCATGCGCTCCTTGTGCCGAAATATGCGCTGTCCCTGGGAAAAGAACTGAGCGCGTATACTGGTCTGGTGACGCTGGTCCAGCTTTCCGCATCCGTGATCGGGGACAAAAATCCCATATCCTATGATGCAGGCATCTCTGTCATCCGCAACGTCCTGAACGCGGTGAAACGGCTGATTGAGCAGCCGGACGATCTGGAGGCCAGAAGCGTGATCCTGTACGGCGCATCCATCGCGACATCCGGCAGACTAGGCATAGGAAAAACAGAGAATTACAGTTATGACATTTATGAAGTGGAATTCATTCCAGAAGCCTTGTTCGGCGCGGCTTACCGCAAGAGCCTGACCACACTGTTCCCCCGTTTCTTGAACGCCATGGCCGCATACCATGAAGAAGATATCCGCAAGTATTTCAAAGATGTGTTTGGATATGAGGGAGACATTGCCGAATCTGCGGATAATCTGACCGCGCTGTTCACCGCGCTTGGCGTTGATATGTACTTTGACGACGAAGCAGAGGAAGAACATATCCGGCAGATCGATGTGGACACTGTGCTGTCCATGGACCAGCGCATCGCACTGATCCAGGAATGCATGCGCGATCACGCTGCATAAAATTGATCTGACGCGGCAGAAGATCCCGGCCATCGAATGACTGAATAAGCCAAAAACAGGTACGATCAATGGATCCGTCGATCATACCTGTTTTTTTCATATCATTGCTCATTTCAGCTCTTGCGCGGCCTGATCGTGCGCAAGAAAGATGCCGCATTTCAGTTTTCCTCTTTCCTTTTCTCGATCTCCTGCTGCAGCTGATCGAGGATCGCCTGATCCGCGCATTGCCGGACAAAGGAGATGGTCAGCCGAGCCATCGTCTGCTCATCGATGAACGATGCCATATATTGTTCCTTGCTGATCGTCGGGCTGAACTCCCGCATCAGTGCCTTATTGCGCTGGGAATAGTCGGCGATATGAATATATTCTTTGTTCAAGAGCCGTTTCAGGATGGGAAGGACGGAATTGACCGACAGTTCCGGAATATCCTTCTGGATATCGCATGCCGGCAGCGGCTCATCGTGTTTCCATAAGATCTCCATCACTTCCAGTTCTCTGGGGGTAAGCCTGTTTTTCTTCATGTTGTCACACCTCCATCTGGATATATTTTAATCTGTTTTCATCGATGAATCAACTGATCCAGCGGGACTGATCCGCGCAAAGAAAAAAAAGATGCCGGATCGCTGACCCAGCATCACTTGCCGTTCTTCTTCCGGCATCATTTCCTTGCCTTCATGGCACTGACGATCTGATCGCCCATCTCGCTGCAGGAGAGCTTCGTCATGCCCTCCTCCATGATATCGGCACAGCGGTATCCGGCATTGAGCACATCTTCCACCGCTGCTTCGATGAGCGCTGCTTCCTCATCCAGGTCAAAGGCATAGCGAAGCATCATCGCGGCGGATAAGATCATGCCGGTCGGATTGGCGATGTTCTTGCCGGCGATGTCCGGGGCTGAGCCATGGATCGGCTCATACATGCCGCGTGTGCCCTCGCCCAGCGACGCGCTGGGGATCAGGCCGATGCTGCCGGTGATCATGCTCGCCTCATCGCTCAGGATATCGCCGAACATGTTCTCGGTCACGATGACATCGAACTGCGCGGGATCCTTTACGATCTGCATCGCGGCATTGTCCACGAGCATATCCTGCAGCTGCACATCCGGATATTCCTGTGCGACTTCATGCACGACCTTGCGCCACAGGCGGCTGGTATCGAGCACATTGGCCTTGTCCACGCTAATCACGCGGCCATGCCGCTTGCGAGCCGTCTGGAACGCCGTATGCGCGATGCGGCGGATCTCGTGCTCATAGTAACACATGTTGTCACTCGCATACAGTTCGCCATCTCTTTCCTCGGTCTTCTTCTCGCCGAAGTACACGCCGCTGATGAGCTCGCGCACGACCATGAAGTCGATGCCGTTTTCCACCAGTTCCGGCTTCAAAGGCGAAGCGTCCTTCAGCTGCGGGAAGATCTTAGCCGGGCGCAGGTTTGCGTATAAGCCGAGCGCCTTGCGCACCGTGAGCAGCGCCTTTTCCGGGCGGATGGCCGGATCGACGCCGTCCCATTTGGGACCGCCGACCGCGCCGAGCAGCACCGAATCACTGTCTAAGCATTTCTGCAGGCTTTCCTCCGGCAGCGAGGTGCCATACTGATCGATGGCGCAGCCTCCGGCACATACCGGAACGATATCAAACTGATGCCCATACAGCTCTTGTACACAGTTCAGCGTTTTCAGCGCCTCGGCCATGATTTCCGGGCCGATGCCGTCGCCGGCGATGACCGCGATATTCTTTTTCATTTAATCTTCCCCCTTGCGGATGGCATTCATCAAGCCATTGTTCTTCATGATATTCTGGATGAACGGCGGGAATGGCGCCGCCTGATAGCTTTCATTCCTGGTGAGGTTATGGATCACGCCGCTGTCAAAGTCGATCTCGATCTCATCGCCAGCCTGAATCGAATCACTGGCCTGCTCACATTCGAGGATCGGCAGACCGATGTTGATCGCGTTGCGATAGAAGATACGGGCAAAGGATTTGGCGATGACGCAGCTGATGCCGCTTTCCTTGATGGCGATCGGCGCATGCTCACGGGATGATCCGCACCCGAAGTTCCATCCGGCCACCATGATGTCTCCCGACTTCACCTTATTCACAAAGTCCGCATCGATGTCGCACATGCAATGTGAAGCGAGTTCCTTGGGATCGCTGGTGTTCAGATAACGCGCCGGAATGATGACGTCTGTATCGACATTATCCGGATAAATATGTGTCTGTCCCTGTGCTTTCATCTCATTTCCTCCTTATGCTTCCTGCGGCTGCGCGATCACGCCGGCGATCGCACTGGCAGCTGCAACGGCCGGGCTGGCCAGATAGACCTCAGAATCCACATGTCCCATGCGGCCGACGAAATTGCGGTTGGTCGTGGCGACACAGCGCTCTCCTTCTGCCAGGATGCCCATGTAGCCGCCCAGGCAAGGTCCGCAGGTCGGCGTGGACACCACGCATCCGGCATCGATGAAGATGTCCATGTAACCACGGTGCACACATTCCTTGTAAATGCTCTGGGTCGCTGGGATGATGATGCAGCGCACCCCTTTGGCGACATGCTTGCCCTCCAGGATACGGGCCGCAGCCGCCATATCGGAAATGCGACCGTTGGTGCAGGAACCGATGACCACCTGATCGATGCGGATCGGCTCTGCGATCTCATCGACCGTATGCGTGTTTTCCGGCAGATGCGGGAAAGCGACGGTCGGGCGGATCGCGCTGAGATCGATATCATATGTCTTCACATATTCGGCATCCGCATCTGCGTGATATTCCTGATACGGACGGTTCACTCTGTCCTTCACATACGCTCTGGTCACGTCATCCACTTCGAAGATGCCATTTTTCGCACCGGCTTCGATGGCCATGTTGCAGATGCACAGACGATCATCCATGGTCAGATTCTTCACGCCTTCTCCGGTGAATTCCATGGAGCGGTACAGCGCCCCGTCCACGCCGATCATGCCGATGATATGCAGGATGACATCCTTTCCGGATACATTGGGCTGCAGGCTGCCGCTCAGGTTGAAGCGGATCGCCTCGGGCACTTTGAACCAGCATTTGCCCGTCGCCATGCCGGCAGCCATATCGGTGCTGCCCACGCCGGTGGAGAAGGCGCCCAGCGCACCATAGGTGCATGTGTGGGAATCGGCGCCGATGATGCATTCTCCCGGGCCGACGATGCCTTTTTCCGGAAGCAGAGCATGTTCGATGCCCATCTCGCCGACATCATAGAAATGCTCGATGTGCTTGGCAAATGCGAAAGTGCGGCAGGCCTTGCATTGCTGCGCGGCCTTGATGTCCTTATTGGGGGCGAAGTGGTCCATGACCATCGCTACCTTTCCCGGATCAAATACGCGCTTGAATCCATATTTTTCAAACTCGCGGATCGCGACCGGCGAGGTAATGTCGTTGCCCAGCACCATATCGAGATCGGCCTCGATCAGCTGCCCGGCCTCCACGTGATCCATTCCGGCATGTGCCGCCAGGATCTTCTGCGTCATTGTCATTCCCATGTCGTCTTACCCCTTTCCTTCCTGCGCTCTGCGCTGCTTCAGCGCGCGGTTCAGCGCGGAGAAGAGCGCCAGTACGCTCGATGTGATGATATCCTCATGGATGCCCACGCCCCACTGATCCAGGTTGCGGCAATCCTTGATCTTCACATAAGAGACCGCCTTGGATGTCGAGCCTTTGGTGAGCGAATGTTCCTTATAATCCATGATGTCGAATTTTACGCTGGTGTTGTTGCGCAAAGCGTTGCTCAGCGCATCCAGGCGTCCATTTCCGGTGCCTACTGCATTGATCCGCTGGCCGTCTGCCTCCAGGCGCAGCGTACAGATGAAGTTCTCTCCTTCTCTGGCGAAGTGGAAATCTTCCATGGTAAACGGCGCTTCCACATTGCGGTATTCTTTTTCGAAGAGATCTCTGACTTCGTTGGGGAGCAGCTCCTTGTGCTGTTCATCGCTGATGCCCTTCATGAAATAGCCGATCTCCTCACGCATGTCGATTGGAAGCTCATAGCCATAATATTCTTCCAGCATGTAGGCGACGCCGCCCTTGCCAGACTGCGAATTGATGCGGATGACGTCGGTCTCATACACTCTGCCGACATCGCGCGGGTCGATCGGCAAGTATGGCACGGTCCACTGTTTCTCGTCATGTTCTTCGCGATAGTGCATGCCTTTGGCAATGGCATCCTGATGGGAGCCGCTGAAGGCCGCGAATACAAGCTGTCCGGCATAGGGCTGACGATAGCCGACCTTCATGCGCGTCACTTGTTCATAGACATCGACGATATGCGGCATATCGCTGAAGTCCAGCTGCGGATCCACGCCCATGGAATACATGTTCATCGCCAGGGTGATGATGTCCACGTTGCCGGTGCGCTCGCCGTTGCCGAAGAGCGTGCCCTCGATGCGGTCAGCGCCGGCCAGCAGACCCATCTCGCTGTCGGCCACGCCGCAGCCGCGGTCATTGTGCGGATGCAGGGAGACGATGACGTTTTCGCGGTAGTTCATGTGCTTGCACATATATTCGATCTGGCTGGCATAGACGTGCGGCATGGACATCTCCACCGTCACCGGCAGGTTGATGATCACCTTGTTGTCTGCGCTTGGCTGCCAGACATCGAGCACGGCGTTGCACACTTCCAGGGCATAATCGACTTCCGTGCCGGTAAAGCTCTCTGGAGAGTATTCGAACCGGTATCCTCCGCCGTCGCGCTCGCTCAGTTCCTGCAGCAGCTTCGCGCCTTCCACAGCGATCTGCTTGATCTCTTCCTTTGATTTGCGGAAGACCTGCTCGCGCTGTGCCTTTGAGGTGGAATTGTACAGGTGCACGATGACATTCTCGCGCTTGGCGCCCTTGACCGCCTCGAATGTCCGCTTGATGATGTGTTCGCGCGCCTGGGTCAGCACCTGCACGGTCACATCATCCGGGATCATATCCTGTTCGATCAATGTGCGCATGAAGTCGAACTCGGTCTGGGAAGCGGCCGGAAAGCCGACCTCGATCTCCTTGAAGCCGACCTTGACGAGCAGCTTGAAAAACTCCAGCTTCTCTTCCAGGCTCATCGGAATGATGAGCGACTGGTTGCCATCGCGCAGATCGACGCTGCACCATACCGGCGCTTTGTCCACATACTCTTTCTTCGTCCATTCCATGCACGGTTCCGGCGGCATGAAATACTGTCTGCTGTACTTTTCAAATCCTTTCATGTAGTCTCCTCCTGTATCCAAACAACAAAAAAGCTTCCATCTTCCTCTGAAGACGAAAGCTGTCACTCCCGCGGTACCACTTCACTTGGTGCAATGCACCCGCTCATTACGTATCACTGTCGAATACGCTCTCACGATAACGGCTGAGAATTCCGATGACACTTACTTGCGGCACGCGTTCAAGTCATAGCTCCCGGGTGAGCTGAAACCGATGCCTGCGCTGCCTCGCACCATACGGCAGCTCTCTGTGCCAGGGGATATCCGTTCCTGATCCCGTTCTTCGCTTTTGTTATTGACTTTAGGATACGCCCCAAAATGAAAATTGTCAACATGCCTTCTGATATTTTTCTTGTTTTTTTCATGAAAATATTTTCAACGAAAGAGAGACTGTCTGTGCATGTGAACCAGATTCCCTTGTTTTTCTTGTTATTCCCCTTCGCTGGTATTATAATTTCATCAAGGCAGAAGTCTGCACACTATCGGGAACAGGAGGAAAGATATGAGCGAATATGTAATCATGACAGACAACATGGGAGATCTTCCCGCTTCATTTTACGAAGAACATCAGATCCCGGTCATGTATCTGAGCTATACGATGGACGGGGAAACTTATGGCGAAGGGCATATGCAGAGCGATGAGGAGTTTTACCGCAAGATGCGTGAAGGATCGCTGCCGACCACCTCGCAGATCAATCCGCAGAACGCAAAGGAACAATTTCTCAAAGTGCTGAATACTGGCAAGGATGTGCTGTGCATCTCTTTTTCCTCAGGGCTCAGCGGCACATATAACAGCTGCGCGCTGGCAGCGGAAGAGCTGCGCGAGGAAGGCTGGCATATCGAGGTCATCGATTCACTGTGTGCTTCGCTGGGACAGGGACTGCTGCTATATAAGGCAGTGGAGCGGAAAGAGAAAGGCGCTTCATTTGCAGAGATACGCGACTGGGTGATGGCTAACCGCCTCAACATCTGCCATGTCGTGCTCGCCGATGACCTTTATCACCTGATGCGCGGCGGACGCGTTTCCCGCTCCACCGCCGTAGTGGGCACGATGCTCTCCATCAAGCCGCTCATCCAGATGAACGATGAAGGAAAGCTGATCCCTACTGGCAAGGCCCATGGCCGCAAGAAGGGCATGAAGGCGCTGATCGACATGATGGACAGACAGATGGGCAGCCGCCGCGAGGAGAATGACATCTTCATGATCTGCCATGCCGACTGCCGCCAGGACGCAGATGCGCTGGCCCAGATGGTCAAAGATAAATTCGGCATCCAGAAATGTCTCATCAACTATATCGGACCGGTCATCGGCTCACACACTGGCCCGGATACGATGGCCTTGTTCTTCCTGGGTGATGCGCGCATGAAATGACCGTGAGGATTTCCATCCGTGGAAATCCTTTTTTTCATGGCTTTTCTTTCCCCTCGTTTCGTTTTATACTGTTATCGCTAAAGGGGATGAATGAAATGACACAGGAAGTACGGGGACTGATGAGCGAGGGGAACATATGGAAACAGCTGATCCTCTTCTCTGTCCCGCTCGTGCTGGGCAATATCTTCCAGCAGCTTTACAATGCGGTCGATTCGATGATCGTCGGCAATTTTGTCGGCAAAGAGGCACTCGCCGCCGTGACCTCAAGTTCGCCGATCATCAATCTGCTCATCAGCTTTTTCATGGGGCTTTCGGTCGGGGCCGGCGTGGTGATCGCCCGTTATTTCGGCGCGCGCGATGAGACAGGCCTTTCTGATTCGATCCATACCTCCATGTGCATGATCGTCATCGCCGGCATCGTCATGACCTTTGCCGGCGTATTGCTCACGCCCTTCATCCTGCGCTGGATCGGCGTGCCGGATGATGTCATGGCCGATTCGATCCTGTATCTGCGCATTTACTTCTATGGGATCCTGGGGGTCATGATCTATAACATGGGCAGCGGCGTGCTGCGGGCGCTGGGCGATTCCCGCACCCCGCTGTTCTTCCTCATCCTGTCCTCGCTGATCAACGTCGCGCTGGATTACGGCTTTGTCGTCTGGTTCCATATGGGCATCGCCGGGGTCGCCTGGGCGACGCTCATCGCGCAGGGCATCAGCGCCGTGCTCATCTGGGCACTGATGATGAAGGGGAATGCCCTCTACCGGCTGCGCTTCTCTCAGCTGAAGATCCATGGCCATATCCTGGGCGAAGTGGTGCGGGTCGGCCTGCCCAGCGGGATCCAGAATGCCATCGTCTCGTTTTCCAACCTCATCGTGCAAAGCAACATCAACGCCTTCGGTTCAGCGGCCATGGCCGGGTGCGGGGCTTATACGAAGATCGACGGCTTCGCCATCTTGCCGGCGATGAGCTACTCGATGGCCATCACCACCTTCACCGGGCAGAACCTCGGCGCAGGAAAGCCGCAGCGGGTGCGGCAGGGGATGCGGGCATGCCTCATCCTCACGGTGTGCACTTCCCTGCTCATCAGCGCATTGCTCTTCTTGTTCGGCGATGCCGCGCTGCGCATCTTCTCTAATGATCCGCAGGTCCTCTTTTATGGGCATACGATGCTGACGCTGCTGGCGCCGGGCTATTTCCTGCTGGCCATCTCCCATGCCGTCAGCGGCGTGCTGCGCGGAGCCAATCGGGCCGCCAGCGCCATGGTCATCATCATCGCCTGCTGGTGCGGCCTGCGCATGGCGTGGATCATGCTCACGGTCCCGCTGTTCCACAGCATCGAGACCGTGCTGCTTGGCTGGCCGCTGAGCTGGCTCGTCTCCACGGTCATCTTCATCCTCTATTACCGCAGAGGCAGCTGGCTGCAGGAGAGCTGAGCGATGGACGCAGTGATCTTTGATATGGACGGTATCCTCATCGACAGCGAGCGCATCTACCTGGAACGCACGCTGCGCTTTCTGAAGCAGGAGGGCATCCCGTTTCAGATGGCAGATGTGCTCGCCTTGGCCGGCGGTTCATCCGCCCATGCCGAACGCTTCGTCCGCAAGGTTGCCGGCAGCGATGTGGACATGGCTGACTTTTTCCGCCGCATGGACGCCTGCTGCCCGATGCCTGATGCGGCACAGCTCATGTTCCCTCACGAACGCGAGGTCCTCACTTGGCTGGCTGAGCGCTATCCTCTCGCGCTGGCTTCATCCTCACGCATGGAGAGGATCCAGGAAGTGCTCTCCGCCTGCCGGCTGGATGGCCTGTTCCGCTTCTGCCTCAGCGGGGAGATGTTCACCGAGTCCAAGCCTTCACCGCAGATCTATCTCACTGCAGCGAAGATGCTGGCGCTTTCGCCGCAGGCATGCGTGGCCATCGAGGACAGCACCTATGGCATCCTGGCTGCCAAGCGTGCGGGCATGCGCGTGATCGCCAGGAAAGATGAGCGCTTCGGGTTTGACCAGAGCCAGGCAGATGCCTGCTTCAGCGATTACCGCGAACTGCCAGACATCCTCTGCGCCCTGCAGAACAGATGACGGTGCAAGACCGGTCCCCATCCAGCGGGACCGGTTTTTTTCTGTGATCAGCGGCCAGGATCTGCACACACTAAGCTCAGGCATGCCGCCTTACTTCCTTTTGATGTATTCTTTACGGGCACTTAACATAATGTGATTTTCATCCTGCTATAATGAACCCGAATGGAGGGAAAATCGTGAACAAAACCAAGAAGGACCGGCTTCTCGCCGGCAGCATGAGCATCATGGTCGCCGCATCTTCATTGATGCCTGCCGCGGCCGTGCATGCGGAAGACACCCAATTATCCAGGATGATCACTCCGGTGATGATCAGCGAGATCGTCGCAGACACGCACCAGAGCGATCAGGTCACCGCTTCAGGCACAGACGCATTTGAATACATCGAACTTTACAATACATCCGATCGTGACATCGAAATGGATGACTTGCTCATCCGCAATGTCAATGGCAGCACCCTGACGGACTGGGAGATTCCCAGCGGCACCGTGATCAAAGCGGGACAGACGCTCGTCGTCTGGGTGACCAATGCGGAGAGCGCCCAGATCACTGAAGCGGATTTCCGCGCATATTATGGCATCGATGACAGCGTACAGATCGTGAAGACCGTTGATTCGGTCAATGGCTTCAGCAATTCCGGTGAACGCTCGATGCAGGTCATCGTGCGGGACAGCGAGCAGGTGATCAGCTCCATCACCTATAATGATGGCAGCGAAAAGGCCCAGACCAAAAAGGGCATCAAGTTCGCGTATCAGGATGGCCAGGTGCAGGAGGTCACGCTTTCTTATGATGAAGATCCTACGCCGGGCACGCTGGAAGACACACAGCGCCCCGCAGGCATCTATCAGGTCAGCGAAGCGGGCAATGACGCGCTTTCGCTCAACGCAGAGACCACATTCCGCAAAGGTTCTTCCTATGTAGTGCGCGCAGCTGTCGCCACAGACAGTGTCATGCTGGAAGCGGAAGCGCTGATCGATGGCCACAGTTATCCGCTGACTTACGAAGACGGCAGCTTTACGGCAGCCATTCCGGCAGCGGATATCGCGCAGCTGGATTCCTTTGAGCTGCAAGTCCGGCTGAGCGACGGCGTGAATACCTTTATGAGCGAGCCGATGCGTGTCACGGCTCAGGAAGGCAGCGATCCGCTGGCTTATGATTCTCCGCTGCTCATCACCGAACTGGTGCCCAACACCGCCAATGTGGATGGCTCGGATGCTTATGAATTCTTTGAGATCTACAACGCTTCCGATGAGGCCATCGACCTGCGTCAGTATCATTTCATTTATGTGAATGGCACCAAAGAGACCGAATGGGAGCTGGCCGATGACATCCAGCTGGAGGCTGGCAAGGTCCTGACGGTCTGGGTGCGCAACGACGCGGTGGAAGACGCGCAGCTCAGCGCCGATGACTTCAACGCGGAATATGGCACGGCACTGCAGGAAGGTATCTCCCTGACCACGGTGCGCAGCGATGGCTTGTCCAATAGCGGCAGCCGTGGCATGAAGATCGAATCAGACAGCGGGCTGACGCTGAGCGCGGTCAGCTACACGGCCGCTGACAGCAATGGCGGTTCGATCAACCAGGATGAAGGCATCTCTTACCGCTATGAGACCTCGCAGGGCAGTGTCCATTATGATGGCACGCCGACCCCGGGCACGCTGGACGAACTGCAGGTACCAGGGCACTATGCGACACCTGCTGTCATCGAGGATCCGTTCCTGACGATCGATGCCCCTTCTTCCTTCTCCGCGCTCACGGATTATGAGATCACGATGAGCGAGACGAACCTGGAGCGGGTGCTCAGCGCAAGCATCACGCTCATGCAGGGCGAAGAAGCTCTGCGCACCATCTCCATGCGCTATGAGGACGGTGTGCTCAAGGGCGCCATTCCATACAGCGATGTCCGCGAAATAGACACCGTATCGTATGTGGTCAATATCACGGATGGCGTCAACACCGCTTCCTATACGGCCAGCAACATCCCGGTGCAGGATGACAGCGTAGACGCTTCCCTGGCGCCGGCATTGGTCGTCAGTGAAGTGATCCCGGATACTTCGAACATGAACGGCGCGGACGCCTATGAGTTCATCGAGATCTATAACAACTCTAACCTGGATATCAATCTGAAAGACTATAAGCTGTATTACCATTATCCTGACAGCGGCAGCGACTCCGTATGGTGGGAAAGCGATGAGGATAAGATCCTGAGATCACATGAGACACTGGTCTTCTGGATCAAGAATGGCGGCAATGCCTCGCTTACCCGTGATGATTTCAATGCTAAATGGGGCGTGGACCTCACGGCTGATCAGCTGATCGAAATCTCTTGCGACGGCATGGCCAATGGCAGCGCCCGCGGCGTCAAGATCGCCAGCAACGTCGGCGATGTCATCGACGCTGTCACCTATAACATGGATGGCGCAGACAATACGAACACAGACCGCTCCATCGTCTATCAGAATCGTTATCAGGAGGGTGGTTTTGCCTCTGTGATCGCGGATGACGCGCATACGCCGACCCCGGGCAGCGTGGAAGGCGTGCTGCGGCCGGTCTATGCGGCGCAGCTGCCGCAGGATGTCAGCGATGCCGTGCTCACGGATGAGACCCCGGATTCATTCACTGCCGACAGCGAGCTGCGCTTTGCGCTGGAAGCCGTCTCCACGGACACGAGCATCAAGACCGTTTCGCTTTATGTCAGAGATGACTTATCCGATGAGTACCTGAAATATAACTTGCAGCGCAATGGCGGCGATGTCTTCAGCTACACGCTGCCGGCCGTCGATCTGTTCGGCAAGACTTCTTATACGTATTATTTTGAGGTGAGCGATGGTTATCGCACATATACGACAGATGTCCGCACGATCTTGAATACCGAAGCGCCTCAGCAGGGCGACCGGCTCAATGTCGCAGACGGTGACCTGCTCAGCGGAAATGTCCAGATCATCGGTACCGGAAATGACCTGCGCATCGATGGAGAAGAGGTCAGCGCTGATGCTGTCGCTTCCATCAGCGGCTCTGCCAAGCTCGCTTTCGATGCCTCTCAGACCGACGTCTTCTTCAAAAACGCCGTATCCATCGGCGATGACCTCATCGGTGTGTTCAATGAGGGCACATATGACAGCTGGGTCACCTATGACTATGATATCGATGCCCGCTATTTCGACGCACAGAGCGGTCAGCTCACGGTTGCTTTCCATGCCGGAAACAAAGCCAATGCGCTGGAGCATGACATCGAGAACAATGATGACTTTGTCTTGAAGAACATCCGCATGATCTTGCCGGACGGCACGAGCCTGCGTCCGGTATCGTATGCCGGCGTGCGCGGCATCGGCGCCATCGAGCATACGGCGGAAAACTGGCATCCGCAGGATCCGCAGCCATTGGAAAACTATGCGCCGGAAACCGAGATCAGCATGGGCGATGGCACAAGCAAGACCGAGATCCTCTATGTGACGTTTGCGATCCCGCAGGATTCCTTCAATGCCTTGCGCTATACGCTGGATACCACTGCGCTGACGGATGGCGCGCATACCATTTCCAGCGCATCGGCATCCGCCACGGTCACGGTAGACAATACCGCGCCGCAGATCACGGCCAATATCGAAGAGGGCGCGCAGATCCGCAACACCCGCATCGAGGCTTCCGCACAGGATGCCATCAGCGAGCATGTGACGCTGCAGGCGGTGCTGGATGGGCAGATCATCTCGCTGCCTTATGCGGTCTCTTCCACCACGCTTGACCCGGGCACGCATACGCTCGTGCTCACTGCTTCGGATGAGGCTGGCAATACCGCTACACAGACGATCACGTTCACGACCCCGCGTGAAAATGCCGATGCAGAAGTCGTGCAGCCTGGCGCAGACACGACCGTCACCAGCGACCCGACCTTCTCGGTCACGGTCAACGATCCGACCGAAGATGTCATGAATGTGACCTTCAAGAAAGGTGAACGGCACACGCTGGATGATGGCAGCATCCAGGTGGCGGAAGGCGTGGCGCAGACATCTGGAACGAGCGATCCTGTATTTGACGCAGCCAGCGGCAGCGGCTTCCCCTATCAGACATTCGACATCACCCTCAGCGAGGCGGCGAAAGCCAGCGATACGGTGAAGATCGACTGGAGCGGCGCGTCGAACAATGCCAAGACTTTCCTGTATGCGCGCAATATCCATACCGGCGCATGGGATCAGTTGGATACGCAAATCGAAGCAGATGGCGAAACGACGAAGCTCTCTGCAGAGATCACCCTGGAAAACTATCTCTCTGATGGTAAGGTCAGCGTGATGGTGCAGAATGGCGAGGGCTACACGCCGCCGCAATATGCAGCACAGAACGCACGCATCACGACATCCAATGAAAACGATACCCCGCGTGAGGACTATGACTTCACCTTCGTGGTCGAAAGCGATACGCAGTATTACAACGAAGATTATGAGGGCAACCCGGAACAGGATGTGGATGGAAACTATCAGTATCAGCTGGATATCCACAACTGGGTGCTGGCAAACCGCGAGCGCATGAACATCCAGTATATGTTCCACAACGGCGACATCATCGACGATGAGCATCTGATCCCTGAATGGGAAAACGCCGATGCGGCCTACCGGATGCTCGATGAGGCAGGCCTGCCTTATGGCGTGCTGGCGGGCAATCACGATGTCGGCCACCTCAATGATGACTACACCAACTTCTGGCGATACTTCGGCGAGCAGCGTTACAGCAGCAACCCGTGGTATGGCGGAAGCTATCAGAACAACCGCGGTCATTATGATCTGATCACGGTCGGCGGCATCGACTTCATCATGCTCTACATGGGCTGGGAGATCGGCGATGAGCAGATCGAGTGGATGAACGATGTGCTCGCGCAGTATCCGGAGCGCAAGGCCATCCTAAACTTCCATGAATATCTGCTGGCCAGCGGCGGCATGGGCGAACAGCCGCAGCGCATCTACGATGAGGTCGTTGCCACTAACCCGAACGTCTGCATGGTGCTCTCTGGTCATTACCACAACGCACAGACCCGCATCGATGAGTTTGACGATGACGGCGATGGCGTCAATGACCGCAAGGTGTACCAGATGCTGTTTGATTACCAAGGACTGGCGCAAGGCGGAATGGGCTATATCCGCCTGATGCACTTCGACCTGGAAGGACAGCGGATCATCGTCCGCACGTATTCCCCGAGCCTGGATGACTATGATGCCAAGGACGAAACCGGCATCGGCGATGTGGCTGGCATCAACGGCGAAGAGACGTTTGAGATCCCCTTCAGCGACCTGGGCATCGTCCCGCAGAACAAGGAGCTGCGCACCGACAGCCTGAAGGTCAATGTGTATGGCGATGAGGTCATCGGCAGCGTAAGCGGCGTCAACAGCGGCGAGACCGCATCATTCACGATGGAAAATGCCCTCAACGGCACCTTTGGCTGGTATGCAGAGATCACCGATGAAAACGGCGGCCTGACCCGCACCGATGTGCAGAATGTCACGATCGCCAAAGATGAGACACCGACGATCACCGTACCGCAGGACGCGCAGATCGCACTTGGAGACAGCTTTGACCCGATGCAGGGCGTCAGCGCACATGATTATGCCGGCCGCGACATCACAGAGCGGATAAGCGTCACGGGCAGCGTGGACACCTCAGCCGCAGGCACATATACCCTGACTTACACCGTCAGCGATGAGGAAGGCAACAGTGCCACCGCAGTCCGAGTGATCACGGTCGTCGATGGAGGCGAAGGCCCCGTTCAGCCAGAACAGCCGTCCGACGGAACCGATGCCGATGATCCGACACATCGTCCGGATCAGGGCAATACTGGCGTCCCGGCACAGCAGGGCACGCTGTTTGCCGGCATGGCGATCGCAGCCGCGGCCGCATTCCTCGCGCTGATGCGCAGAAGGATCAGCACATTGCTGCGCAAATAAAGCACCAAATAAATTTGTGTCAACCCATTCGGTTGGCACTTTTTTTCGTGTACGCCTGATCCCGAGCGTACAAGGGATCCTAAGAAAAAAAGACACCGAAGTGTCTCTAGCGGACCGTTGACAAAATGATAGCGGCTGAAGCCTTTTTTGCGCAGTGAACGGCTAATGGAATGATCGAAGCAGCCGGATGACAAATGCATAGATGATCTCCCGGATGGAATAACGGCCATAGCTGACCTGCGCGGCGGCCATGGCTGCTTTCTGTTTTTCTGTGACCTCTGTATAAGGATATACGCCGAATAAGAACGGAAAGAAGGCATAGAGAAAATCCTGGATGTCTTCCTCTTTCATCGCAGGCATCCAGCTTTGCAGGCAGCGGCTGACCGTCATCATGGAACGGGCATAGACGCGTTTGAAGGCCACCAGGTTCTCCATGCGGCTGTTCCCTTCCATATCATACAAGTTCATCGACATCAGCTTCAGCATGCACCGGCGCCGCTGCAGGGTATCTGCCAGCATGCCGGCCAGCGCATCGACAGAAAGCATGCGCTGCTTTGCCATCTCCTCTTCCAGATCGCTGATCCACGCCTCATATTCCCGCTGCAGCAAAGCCAGGAAGATCTCCTCTTTGGTCTGAAAATAATTATAGATCGATGTGCGCGTAAAGGATGTCCGCTTTCCGATATCCCCGAGCGTGATCTCCTTGAATCCCATGTTCTCATACAGCTGCGCGCAGGCGCTGACGATCTCTTCCTTTCTCGAGGCGATCAGCGCATCAGATCCTTTCGGCATAGCGATTCCTCCTTTCCTGACCATTATAGCCATATTCCGCGAAAGCCGTCAAATGGATCCCGCAGAAAAAAAACGATAAACATCGCTATTTTTCGATATTTGTACCAAATCAGCCAAACACGTATTATTCTGCTTGGGACAAATACTGATGGCAAATGAAAAAGGACAAGTTTTATCGGTAGTAAAAATCGAGATTGCTTGAGGGAAATACAGTGGCTTGGCAAAGTATGATTTTGACTGATATCGTTTAACCTTGGATATTTCAGATTTTTCTTACCTGATTTATTAAAACCATATGATTTGCTCAACGATGCGATTTCGTATCTACACTTTAAATATAAAACAGCCAATTGATTCTCCTACGAAAACCAATCGGCTTGTCCATTTTCAGATATGAAGTTTTAATCCTCCAAAAGGAAATCCAATGCTCGGATGATTTTGATCCCGTCTTGTGTCTGTGTCAGATCACACTCCAGAGCAATGACAATTTTTTCGTAACTGTCACGTATCTTGCGCAAGGGTGCAAGTTCCCGTTCTCTTGTTTCTGGTGCATTCATCGTCTCTGTAACCTGGATATATTTTTTCTCATCTGTTTTTGTGGCAATAAAGTCCACTTCCTGATTGTCTATTTTCCCGATGGCTACATCATAGCCCCGGCGCATCAGTTCAAAGAAAATAATATTCTCCAAAATATGTCCGCTGTCTCCCTCCCGGAATCCCAGCAGATAGTTCCGCAGGCCAATATCTACAATGTAATACTTTCCTAATGTGCGTAGATACTCTTTTCCTTTAATGTCGAAACGCTTGATCTCATAAAAGAAATAGGCTTCTGTCAGGGCCTTGATATACGCCTGAATCGTCTGCACCGCTGGCTTCGTTTTTCGATTTCCATTCTTCAGCAGCCCCTCGTTGACCAATGTGTTCCCGATGGATGTAGCTGAAGTATTATTACCGATGTTGTCGGCCAAAAACATAATGATTTTCCGCAGCAGCACAGCATCGGTTATCGTTCGCTGTCCTTTCCGTTTTTCCCGTTCCAATATATCATTGATAACTGCCGCAGAATACACGCCTTCCAGGGCAGCCGTCACCTTATCGACTTCCAAACCAACATCTGCCAGCATAGGCATACCGCCGAACCTTGTATAGGCATCAAAGAGCTCCTTGGCATCATAGACCTCACCATCGTCGTCCATAATACGCTTTTTGACTCCGCCCGCCGGCGACTTCCGCTCCGTTAACTTATAGCCATGAAAATCAAGGAACTCTCGGAAGGATAACGGCAGCACCTTGATTTCCACATATCGCCCGGACAAATAGGTGGAAAGCTCAGAAGAGAGCAGGTAGGCATTAGAACCAGTAATATAAATATCACAATCAAAATCCACCCGAAAAGAATTGACAGCGTTTTCCCATCCTGGCACTTTCTGCACCTCATCAAAAAACAAATAGGTTCTTTTATCTGGGCAAATGCGCGCCTTGACATATTCATAGAATCCTCTTGCGTCCATCTCTGGAATACTCATGGACTCAAAATTTATTTCAAGAATTTGGTCATTTTCCACTCCGCTCTCCCGCAGATGTTCTACCATCAGCTTCATCAAGCTGGATTTTCCACAACGTCGGATACCGGTCATTACTTTGATCATTTCTGTATCCTGGAACGAGATCATTCGCTTCAAATAGAAATCGCGTTTTCGTAAAATGTTTTTCTTCATAAGCACTCACACCACCTTCTGTATATAAAGAATATCACAAACTCCGCCTAAATCAAAGTTTGTCAAATCAATATTATAAACTTTTAATTTCGTGAAGTTTATGATATTGCGGTGATGTTCACCAGGGCGTACCGCTTTCACAACCGATCCTATACAATGAACCTTTTGCTCCTTTACAAATGCCGTGCTTTTCCATTAGGAATATTTTGATGGACCGATTTCTTTTCCACAGGTTTTGCCCGATAGAAACATTTAGCAACACATTCCTGCAAGTAGACAGAGGGGAAGTATACATACCTGTTAGGTACATACTGAATATCAAAAATTAAACCATTGTTTCTCACTTCATCCAATGTAGTAAAGCTGATCCTCAACCGTTTTGCCTCCTCCTTACGAATAATCAGCTTTTACATATCCAATTGAAATGGTCCCTTTGTCAAGGACAAAGGGACCATTTCACTCTGTTGAACTCACTTTCCTTTCAGGTCTTCCCTGGTCGTGATCTTGATGTTGTCATAGCTGCCTTTCACACACATCACCGGCATGTCGCATGTCTCTTCCACCACCTGCGCATCATCGGTCGCTTCGATGCCCAGATCGGCAGCTTTCTTATAACAGGAAATGATCAGTCTGGTGTCAAATGCCTGGGGCGTCTGGGCCATCCACAGCTGTTCGCGCTTCAGCGTCTGCTTCACGATGCCTTTTTCGACGATCTTCACGGTCTCTTTGGCCGGGACCATGAGCAGGCAGGCGGGATTCTTTTCCAGCGCATCCAGCAGCGCGTCTAGGTTCTTCTGGCTCACCCACGGACGGGCGCCGTCATGAATGAGCACATTGTCCTCATGTACGGCCTTCAGGCCATTGTATACCGATTCCTGACGGGTCTTTCCGCCCAGGACGACGACGACCTTCCCGCTGACGTACTGCGAGGAGATGCGCACGACATCATTGGCGTTGCAGACAAGCACGATCTGCTTGCAGCGCTCATCTTCACGAAAGATCTCCAGCGCATGATCGAGCACCGTGCGTCCGTCGCTCAGTTCATAGAAGATCTTGTTGTATCCCAGTTTCATCCGGCTGCCATTTCCTGCCGCCAGCACCAGAGCTGAATATTGCATATCATTCCACTTCCTTTTCTTCATAGTTTATCACATCGCTATCCATTTGCGATAAAAAAGATGAAAAAAACTGAAACTTCACGGGAAATCCACGAAGTTTCAGTCTGTTTTCGTTTATTTTACATCGATCGGATTGATGTGCCAGATCTCATCTGCATACTGCTGGATGGTGCGGTCGCTGGAGAAGAAACCAGACTTGGCGATGTTCACCAGACACATTCTCGCCCAGCCCTGCTTGTCCTGATAACGCCGTTCCACACGCTCCTGCGCTTCGCGGTAAGCGTTGAAATCCGCCAGCACGAAGAACTCATCGTTCTTGAACATGAGCTCATTGTAGATGATGCGGAAATCCTGCGGATCCGCAGAGAACGTGCCGTCCGTCAGCGTATCGACGACGCGCTTGATCTCATAGTGCGTATCGTAATACTGCCATACGTTGTAGGAGTTCTCCTGCTTGAAGTGATCCACATCTTCGACGCGCAGACCGAAGATCTCGGCGTTCTCAAAGCCGACACGCTCTACGATCTCGACATTGGCGCCGTCCATGGTGCCCAGCGTGATGGCGCCGTTCATCATGTACTTCATGTTTCCTGTACCGCTGGCTTCCTTGCCGGCCGTAGAGATCTGCTCGGAGACATCCGCGGCATTCATCAGGATCTCTGCCATGCTGACACTGTAATTCGGCAGGAAGACCACCTTCATGTACTTGGATACTTCCGGATCGTTGTTCACCTTGTCCGCCACGCAGTGGATCAGCTTGATGACCTCTTTGGCAAAGGTATAGCTCGGCGCTGCCTTTGCGGCATAGATGAAGGTGCGCGGATAGATGCGGAATCCCGGATCCTCCTTCATGCGCAGATACAGATAGATGACATGCATGATATTGAGCAGCTGACGCTTATAGGCGTGCAGACGCTTGGCCTGAACGTCGAAGATGGAATTGATGTCCACCTCGATGCCGGTCGTCTTCTTGATATAGTCAGCCAGGATCTGCTTACGCTCCAGCTTCACCTCGAGGAACTTCTGCTGCAAAGCGGCGTCGTCCACATGGTCCATCAGCTTTTCCAGCTGGTCCGGATGCTTGACGAAGCCATCCCCGATGGTCTTCTTCAGCAGCGCGGTGAGCTGCGGATTGGAGTACAGCAGCCAGCGGCGATGCGTGATGCCGTTGGTCTTGTTGTTGAACATATCCGGATAGAGCGTATAGAAATCCTTCAGCACATCGTTCTTCAGGATCTCCGTATGCAGCGCGGCCACGCCGTTGACGCTGTGAGAGCCGACGATGGCCAGATGCGCCATATAGACCTGTCCGTCCTTGATGATGGCGACATTGTTCATGATATCGCTGTGTCCGTTGTGCGAAAGCTCGAAACGGAAACGGCGGTCGATCTCCTCGATGATCATGTAGACGCGCGGCAGCAGCTCGCGGATATACTGCACAGGCCACTTCTCCAGCGCTTCCGCCATGACCGTATGGTTGGTGTATGCGATGGTGTTCTTCGTGATATACCAGGCCTGATCCCAGTCATAGCCGAAATCATCGAGCAGCACGCGCATCAGCTCCGGAACGCACAGCACCGGATGGGTGTCGTTGAGCTGGATGGCGATCTTCTCATGCAGGTTGTCCAGGTTCGGATAGCTGCGCAGATGCCGCCGGATGATCTGATTGATGCCGGCGCACACGAAGAAGTATTCCTGCTTCAGGCGCAGCTTCTTGCCATGCTCGGTGGAATCATCCGGATAGACGTTGCGGGTGATCTCCTTGACCTGGTTGATATAGTCGCTCAGATCTGCGGATTTCAGGAAGTCCTCAGCGATCTCCGCATCCCACAGGCGCAGCGTGTTGGTCACCTTGGTGTCGTGGCCGACGACCGGCACATCATAAGGCACCGCGCGCACCACGAAGGAAGGGATATGGTTGACCACGGTCTTGCCGTTCTCATCGAACCACATGTCCACATCGCCGCCGAACTTCACGTCGCAGGCATGCTTGACCTTGCGCACTTCCCAGACGTTGCCATACTTCAGCCATACATCCGGCACTTCCACCTGCTCATTGTTCTCGATCTTCTGTTTGAACAGACCGTACTGATAGCGGATGCAGTTGCCATGTCCCGCAAGGTTCAACGAAGCCAGGGAATCCAGGAAGCAGGCGGCCAGGCGGCCCAGTCCGCCGTTGCCCAGACCTGCGTCTGTCTCCAGCTCCTCGATGTCGTTGATGTTGATGCCAAGGTCTGCGAGGCCTTCCTTGACGATGTCGTAGATCCCCAGGTTCATGAGATTATTGGTGAGGAGACGCCCGATCAGAAATTCCATGGAAAAATAATACATCTCCTTCTCCTGATCCCTCTTGATGGCATCTTTCGTGTCTTTCCAGTTGACACTGGCATAGTCGCGGACCATTTCCCCCAGAACAATGTATTTCTCAGTAATGTGTGCTTCTTCAATTGAACGTCCATAACGCTCGATGATGCGGCGTTTGAACTCTTCGACGAACTCTTTCTTGTCACTGAATTTGTTGAATTTGCTGTCCATAGTTCAGGCTCCTTTCACCTTTGCTCAAGCTTCTCTATTTTACTCTGATTTACATAAATATGCAAACCAGCATCTATAGGTATCGGCGTATTTCCTGTTTTTTATACATAAATTTTACAAAAATGGATGGACCATCTGGTCCATCCACACCTCTTATTCGTTTTGCAAGCGTGTGATCATCGCCCAGAGCGCCCTGGCAGAGTTGAAATTCTCAGGGATGACCTCCGGAGCCGTGATCTCAATATCAAACGCATCATTGAGCTCAGCGATCAGTTCCAGGATGGCAAAAGAGTCCAGCAGGCCATCATCGATCAGTGTATCACAATGAGCGAAATCGATATCCGCATTCAGTTCATTCAGTATCTCAAGCAGTTTTTCCATCGTTATTTTCCTCCTCTTGTCTCATATTGAAATGATATGTCTCTATCTTTCCACGCAGTCGGATGAGACCTTCTTGCTCGCTGTATAAAAAGATCTTTGGCAGATCGCGGCTGAGAAACAGCGAGATCCCCTCGCACATGCAGTATGCACCGGCTCTCTGGAATTCCAGGATATCGCCAGGCTCGAGCCGAGGCAGCGGCAAGTTTTGCGCCAGAATATCATTGACGGTGCATAAGGCCCCGCATACCGTATAGGGAATGGGTGCTGCAAGTTCAAGGCGCGGGGACAGCACCCGGACAAAGGGGTGCTTCATCCCCATCATCGCACCGAAATAGCTCAGCTGATGCTTCCCACCGTCAGTAATGCAATATTGCCGTCCGCCGTTTTCCTTCATGTCACATACAGCCGTATAATATGTACCGCAAGCCGCAGCCAGAAAGCGTCCCAGTTCCAGGATGATCTTCCCTTTGAATCGCATCTGTTCAAGCAAACGAGCAAAGCCGGAAACCAGCTCATCTTCATCGTAAGGTTTCTGGTTCTGAAAGTATTCCACATAGAACCCCGGGCCAAATTCCAGTTCCTGTGCTTCATAGCCGCTCTCTTGCAATTCATCCAGCAGCTCGTCCAGCATCCTCAGTTCTTTCTCATATTTGCCAAGGCTGTGACGCTGAGTACCGGAAAAGTGCTGCAGCCCGATGATATCGACGCCGGTAAATAAGCTTCGCTTCTTGATCAGATCGATGATCTCGTTTCTTTCTATGCCGAACTGATTGCCGCTGCTCAGCCGCAGCAACAATCGCACACACAGACCATTTGCCTGCGCGATCGCATTGATCTGCTGAAACTGGCGCAGTGATTCAGCAGTGAACGTCAGCAGCTTGCCATAAGCAGGAATGACTCTTTTCAGGTCTGTTTCTGCTTTATATACACCGGAAAGCACGATCCTGGACATCGGGATGCCGATCCGTTCGCAAATGGCAAATTCTCCGGGAGAACATACTTCATAACGATCCAGTTCTGCCGTGCCGGCCAAAAACGGATTGGCTTTCATCGCATAGCACAGCTTTGCTCGTGAGCCCAGCAAACGTGATGTCCTGGCGATGCGATCACGAAATACATCTGTATCAAAGACATAGGCGGGCGTACCGCTCAATGCGCATAGCTGCGCGTGCTCAGGATTGAACATCGGTTCCATCTCTCCTCTCTTGCAAAGCCTTACGGTCGATCTTGCCATTATTGTTCAGCGGCATCTGCGTCAGCACATACAGATGATCTGGGATCATGTAAGCCGGCAGTTCCTGACGCAATGCTCTGCGCAATTCCTTTTCCGATACCGTGCCGCAGTAGAATGCCACGATGTGATGATCTTCATACAAGCAGCAAGCACGCTCCACGCCCGGCATACGCTGCATCACAGCCTCGATCTCTCCCAGCTCGATACGATGCCCCATATGCTTGATCTGGAAGTCTTTACGGGAAAGGAAATGCAGCAGGCCGTTTTCATCGTAACGGCCAAGATCACCGGTGCGGTACATGATCTCATTCCAGTAAGGGCGAAGCGGATTGGAAACGAAGCGCTCCCCGCTTTGTTGGGGATTGCGAAAGTAGCCAAGGCTGACAGCGGTGCCGCTCACACAGATCTCGCCGATCTCCTCTGGCGTACGCACCTCGTTGCCCTGCTCATCAAGCAAAAAGACTCGCTCGTTGTCAAAAGCCTTGCCGATCGGGATGCTTTCTGTTTCTTCATATTCTCGGTCGATGATGTGATAAGTACAATTACAGGTGATCTCGGTGGGACCATACAGATTGACATACAGTGCATCAGGCAGATGGCTGCGCCAGATATTCAGCTGACGCACCGGCATCACTTCTCCGCTGAACATGATCTTGTTCAGCGTTTTAGGCACACGATAGGCAAGCCCGTCCAGCGAGCTGATGATGCACAAGGCGCTGACCGCCCAGATCAATGTCGTCACCTGACGCTCGCACAGAAAGTCAAGCAGCCGCATCGGCATAGAAAAGTAAGCCTTCGGGATGATCTGCACACAGGCGCCGGCACACAGCCCGGAATAAATATCTTTCACGGATACATCGAAATCCCATGGAGCCTGATTTCCGATGACATCCTCCGCGGTAATGTCGAAGGTAGAGGTGAACACATCGATGAAGTCGATCACGCTGCGGTGCGCGACCACGACGCCTTTCGGCGCTCCAGTGGAACCAGAAGTAAAGATGGCATACAGCGGATCGATATCCAGCTGTTCCTGCCGGACCTTCATCAGTGCGTCTAGATCTGCCGGTCCCTTCAGATCCTTGATTTCCACGCAGGGAATGCCGGTCTCCATGGCCTCGACCTGATTTCGAGAACGCTCATCGCTCAAGATGAGCGCCGGCTGCAGCGTATCCAAGATCTGCATGATGCGAGCCCGAGGGTGCCGCTGATCCAACGTCACATAATAACCTCCGGCATAAACGATGCCAAGCATCGCCGCGATGGCATCTGTCCCTTTTTCCAGATAAAGAGCAACTGGCGTGCATGGATCGATCTGCCGAATCAAGCAAGTCCCGATTTCCATGGCGCGCCGCTGCAGCTGGGCAAAGGTCATTTCCTGCCGGACATCAGCGAACGCTGTCCGCTCAGGATGACACCTTGCGCTGCGTTCCAGATATTCCAGTACATTTTTCATCTGTCTCCTCCTGTATCGATGATCTCATCGATATTCTTATAGTTTGCATTCATCGTTTCTTCAGCAAGCCAACGCTGCTGAAACCAGCTGAACAGTTTCGTATAACTGTCATATTCCTTTTCCCAGCGAATTTTTGCCGCGTGATCATATTCGCGTTTAAGGTCAAAATCCTGTTTCAGCCGTTTGATGAGAAAACGCGTCATCTTCTGCTGGCCGAATAAGTTCAAGTGATCATAATCAAAATAATCATGATATGGGTCCAGGCCGATCGTTTCGGTCTGCACATCGAAATCATAGACACGGAATCCTGCTTTACGGGCCATATCCATTGCCCGATTGAGCAGCTCACGGTCTTGCAGGTGTTTATCATCATAAAACTTCGGCATGGCGACAAACACAGCATGATCGACGTTCTCCTCTTTCAGATAATCGAGCAGTTCCTGAAAACGGCGCCCGGAAAGCGAATGCAGTTCCTTTTGTTTCGTATAACCATGTACACTTTTAAGCTTGCGCTGCTTCGGATGCTTGGTCGAGGTCTGCATGCCCATCGTCACCAGGTTCTCCCCGCTCCACTGGGCCCTCAATTCCAGCATGGAAAGCTTCAGACATGGCAGCAGCTGTTTCCAGTTGTCGTGATATTTCAGCAGCGGGATCCGGTAAGTGATCTGTTCCTCTTCCGGGATGAGCTCACGGATGACTTCTTCTTTGTTTTCTGAATCCGGCATATTGTCGATCCAATAGCGGATCATGCCTTCTCTTGTTTCCATCTGTTCGTCGTAGATCACACTATTGAGATCGATCAGGATCGCTTTAGGATCCTGGGTGCGCCGAACTTCTTTCACCATTGATTTGATCACGCCCATCGGTACGCCGGAAGTAGCCAGTACATAACTGGTATACCCGCCCTCTTTCCAAGCAAGCGGGGCGCTGTAGCCGTTGTAGAATAAGGAGCTGCCGACCAGCACCACATCCAGGCTGTCTGCCTGCTCGCGATAGAAGTTGCGCACGCGCAATTCGTTGGAGGAAGCCTGGCGGTTCAGCACGAAGGAACAGAGCATGAGCGAAAGGACGAGGGTCGCGCACATCACGCTCAGTTCGACGGCATTACGGATCTTCTTCATTGTCTGACCTCCTTTAATACTGCATATACACGAACTGCACAGGGTTCGTGCCCGGGCCGTAGACCGCAAACAGGATGAGCATCAGACAGCCGGCGGCGCATACGCTCCAGCGCAGCGGCGCGCTTCGTCTGTCCAGCCACTCCCTTACGGATCCTTTTTCCTGCATCAGATCGACGATGAGCAGGATGAGCAGGCTGCCCAGCATCACGCCCCAGTTCCATTTATCCAAGCCAAAGGACAGCAGCTCGCTTTTCCATGCGTCGCTGAGAAACGAACCGCTGAACATGCCGGAGAAGATGCCGGCGGCATCGCTCAGCGTGGCGGCGCGGAAGATCACACAGCCAGCGCAAGTGAGGATAAAGGTGCGAAAGATCTGAAACAGCATGAACACGCGGGAATGCGCAGGAATATGCAATAAGTCACGCAGCTTGTCGAACGATGGCTTGAGCAAGGCGCTCATCGCGATGAGGATGCCGTAAAACAGGCCCCAGACGATATAGTTCCAGCTTGCGCCATGCCACAGGCCCACCAGAAAAAAGACGAGCAAATTGCCCAGCGCGATCGGCAGGGTGCTGCCCAGATGGCGGCCGAAGCGTCTGCGCGCAGCCTTCCCGATGCGGCGCACGCCTTTGGCCAGGGAAAACGGATAGAAGACATAGTCTTTCATCCAGGCGCCAAGCGACATGTGCCAGCGCCGCCAGAATTCCGGGATGGTCCGGGAGAAATAAGGGCGCCGGAAATTCTCCGCCATATCGATGCCCATCGTCTTTGCACAGCCTCTGGCGATATCGATGCAGCCGGAGAAGTCCGCATAGTCTTGCATGGCATACAGGAAGACGCCGACGATGATGCCGAAGCCCGATAGATCCAGGTAGTGGGAAAAGACGAAGTCGACGGCGATCGCAGCGCGGTCGGCGATGACCATTTTCTTGAAATATCCCCACAGCATCAGCTGCAGTCCTCTGCGGACATCGAGCGCGCTGCAGGCGCGTCCTGCCGTCAGCTGCGCAGACAGATCATTCCATCGGCCGATCGGCCCCTCGATGATCTGCGGGAAGAACGACACGAACAGCGACACCTTGAACGGATTACGCTCCGCCTTGGTCTTTTTCCAGTACACATCGATCACATAGGACATCGTCTGAAAGGTGTAAAAGGAAATGCCCAGCGGCAGGATCAGATGAAAGCCGGGGATGCGTGCCTCCAGCGAAAACGATTCCAGCAGCTGATTGAGATTCTCACAGAAAAACCCGAAATACTTCAGTACGGCCAGGATGCCGAAATTCAGGACGAGCACGCTGATGAGCATGCGTTTCTGCCGCCGCTTCAAGCGCTCGCGCATATGCTTCAGCTCCTCACCGCTGCGTTCACATGCGCGCAGCTGCCGCTCTCGATCATGCAGCCGCTGGATATACAGCGTGCCTGCCCATGCGCTCGCTCCGCTCAGCAGCACGAAGATGAAGAATTTGGCGCTCGCATACAGATAGAAGAACCAGCTGGCAGCTAACAGCCAGATCCATTTATACCGTTTCGGCATCAGCGCATACAGCATCAGCACGACCACGAAGAACACGACGAAAACCGGGGTATTGAATGCCATTTTTTTCACTCCTTACGTCTCTGTCAGAGCTAATTATACGCGAGAATCTTCACCGCGTTCATCACACTATTGTTAGGTAGGTGACAATTTCGTTACATAACCGTTTTATGCAGCAATAGCTTTTCTCCATACGCCGCATCAGCAAAAAAAGCACCCATTTCGGATGCTTGATCTTTATTCCTTGCATAGGAG
>ERZ1643249.908-NODE-908-length-31384-cov-8.212519_pt1 | contig 31384 bp, 30 predicted proteins | sample MGYA00579263_ERZ1643249 | MGnify/ENA primary metagenome ERZ1643249 (study PRJEB29033, sample SAMEA4952264) | chicken gut metagenome | biome: Broiler Chicken; feature: Gastrointestinal Tract; material: Caecum | place: Ireland | collected 2018 | study: Broiler...
CTATTTGTCTTATTCTTTCTCTTGTAACTTCAAATTCTTTTCCTACTTCTTCTAGGGTTCTTGCTCTTCCATCTTCTAGTCCAAATCTTAATTTTAGAACTTTTGCTTCTCTTGGAGTTAGAGTATTCATAACTTCATCTAGTTGTTCTTTCATAAGTGTAAATGATGCTGAATCTTGTGGAGCTGGACTATCTTCATCTTGTATAAAATCTCCTAAATGACTATCATCTTCTTCTCCTATTGGTGTTTCTAAAGAAACAGGATCTTGTGCTATTTTTTGAATTTCCATTACTTTTTCTACTGGTAAGTCCATTTCTTCTGCAATTTCATCTGGGCTTGGCTCTCTTCCTAGTCTTTGTAATAATAGTCTTGATGTACGAATTAACCTGTTTATTGTTTCTACCATATGCACTGGTATTCTTATAGTTCTTGCTTGGTCTGCTATTGCTCTTGTTATTGCCTGTCTTATCCACCATGTTGCATAAGTACTGAATTTATATCCCTTTGTATAATCAAATTTTTCTACAGCTTTTATTAATCCCATATTTCCTTCTTGAATTAAATCTAGGAATAGTAATCCTCTACCTACATATTTTTTTGCTATACTGACGACTAATCTTAGGTTTGATTCAGCTAATTTTTGTTTTGCTTCTTCATCTCCTTGCAAAATTCTTTTTGCTAGTTCTAATTCTTCATCAAATGATAATAGTTCAATTTTTCCTATTTCTCTTAAATACATTCTTACAGGGTCATCTGTACTTACACCTTCAAAAGACATTGTATCTAAATCTTCAAGTTTTAAATTTTCAACTTCTTCTAAGTCTTCAACATCTGGTTCTTCAATGTCATCTTTAAGTACATCTACTCCCATTTTTTCCATTACATCAAACACTTTATCAATTTGTTCAGGATTTATTTCTCCTAATTGATTTGCCAATTCTCCATATGTTACATTTCCTTTTTCTTTTGCCTTTCTTATAATTTCTGTTACTTTTTGCTCTGTAGTTTCATCATTTTTATTTTCTATATCTTCTTCTACATTTTGTTCTATGTTGTTATTTGTTTTATCTATATTTTTTTCCTCTTCCATATTATCCTCCTTTTATTTGGAAAAAAAGTATTATTTTATTAACTTTTTTGCGATTATTATTTTATTTATTTCTTCTATTATATTTTTTTCTTCTTCTTTGCTTAATCCTGGCATTTGCTGTTTCTCTATTAATTCCATCTTCCTGCTATCTAATTTTTCTATTTTATATGTATTAATAACATTTTTTATTGTTTTATCATCATTTTTTATTTGATATTCTTCTGACATAACTTCTGTTAGCCTACTCATTACTTCTTCATCTTCTACAAAGAAATTCAATATGCTATTTATATTACTATTTCCCTTTTCGTATTCTTCATACAATTTTTTTAATATTTTTTTGTTAATTTCAGACTTAAAGTCATTTACACTGATTTCATTTTTTATTTGTTCATATATTTTTTCTTTTTCTTGAATAAGTAAGGCTATAATTGCTTTTTCCCTTTCTATAAGTTTTTTTTCTACGTTTTCTTTTTTTATAACCGTTGTTGGGCGTTTTTCTAGTATTTTAGTTGTTACTCTTTTATTACTTATTTTATTTATTTCAGCATATAGTGCCTCTTTTGAAATATTATATTCACTTGCAATTTTATCTATATATAGTTCTTGCTCGATTTTACTGTTAACAGTTGTTAATAATTGGGCTGTTTCTTTTAAAAATTTAATTTTATCACTTACATTACTTAAATCTAAAGTGTTTTTTAGTATTTTGGTTTTAAATTCAATTAAAGATATGGCTTTATCTACTAATAAATTAAATCTTCCATTTCCATATTTTATAACATATTCATCTGGGTCTTTCGCACCCTCCATTTGAAGAATTCTAACATCACAACCTACATTTGTAAGTATTTCTAATCCACGCATAGTAGCTGCTTGTCCTGCAGCATCTGAATCATAGGATATAACTACCTTTTCTGAGTATTTTCTTAATAACCTTGCTTGTGCTTCTGTAAGAGCTGTTCCTAGTGAGGCTACTGCATTTGGAATTCCTCTTTGATGTAAAGAAACTGCATCCATATATCCTTCAACTATTATTATATTTTTCATATTAGCACTTTTTGCAATATTCATTGCATATAAATTTCTGCCTTTAGTATATACCATTCCTTCTGGGGAGTTTATGTATTTAGGCTTTCCGTCTGGTTCTAATGTTCTCCCTCCAAATGCTATATATCTATTTTTTACATCTTGTATTGGGAACATTAATCTTTCTCTATATACATCATTATACCCAAAAGTTGTTTTTTTTACCAAATTTGATGCTAATATTTCTTCATCGCTAAAGCCTTTTTCTTTTAATAATCTATATACTTCATTTCCACCATTTGCATAACCTATCATGAATTTTTTTAAAGTTTTATTGTCTAGTTTTCTCTTTTTTACATATTCTTGGGCTTTTTTTGCTGTTTGAGTATATAAATTTTGATGATAAAAGTTTGCTACTATATCGTTTATTTCATATACTTTTTGTTTTAGTATTTCTATTTTTGTACTTCTGCCACTATCTAACGTAGGCAAAGGAATACCTGCTTTTTCAGCAAGAATTTCTATTGCTTCTTTATAATTAACATTTTCTATTTTGCATATGAAAGTAATAGCATCTCCACCAATTCCACAACCAAAACAATGAAAAATTTGTTTATCTGGTGAAACAGAAAAAGAAGGTGATTTTTCTTTATGAAAGGGACATAATCCTAAGAAATTTCTACCGCTTCTTTTTAATATTACATATTGTGATATGATGTCTACTATATCATTACTTGCTTTTATTTCATCAATAAGACTTTCACTATATCGCACCATTTTTAGCACCTTTCTTTTATAATATTCGACACAAAGTTGTTTATACCTTCTTTTATTTACATAATTTGTATTGCTAGTTTTGGATTTTTTAATATCAAAATTTTATGACTTTATAAAATGAATATTTTACATTTTTTTGTTAATAATATTATTATAATTCTGTGGGAGGTGTTTTCAATGTCAGAAAAGAAAAATAATAAAAATAATAAAAATAACAATAACAACAAAAATAATCAAAATAATAATCCGAATGAGAGAAATAATAACAGTAAATAAATTAGAGCATAGAATATAAGTATAAAACATTTGTAGTTTCAGTATAATGGTTTCAAACAAGAAAAATCAATATTAGATAGTTATAGATTAAATCTAATATTGATTTTTTTATTGTATAGGAAAAATCAACTTTTATCTTAGCTTTATATAAGATTTTTCCGTATACAACAAGAAAAGTAACATATAAAAGACCCGCTTTAGATTTGCTAATGTGGCTTTGCCACTTTTCTTATATCATAAATAAATTTATTGCTATATCTCTTCTAGATAAAAGTATTAAATTTTTATGCAACTTTAATTCCTGTATTTTTTACTTCTACTACAAAAGGTGTTTCATTGTTTTCATAATCAGAAATACTAATAATATGTGGCTCTATTCTATAATCAATACCGTTTCTTAATTGCATTAAATTAACTTCTTCATCAAATTTATCAGTTTTTATATCATCAGTAATTACTGCAATGTCTATATCACTATCTTCTCTTTGCGTTCCTTTCGCATATGAACCAAATAAGATTATAGCTATTACATCATAGTTTTTTATTACAATTTCTATATATTTATTTACTATATCAATTATTTCTTTGTCTATTCCTTTAATAGTTTCTCTAACCATTGTTTTACCTCCTCAATTTTATTAATTTGTTCTTCTGTATACTCATCAGTACATTTCCTAGAGAATTCTCTTTTGTAATCATCATATCTTGAATTTAAATTGAATCTTGTTATTTCATTTAAATAAAGTTTTTGAGTTTCTGTTACTGTTAAATTATTTTTTTGTGCCAAGTACATTAAATCTATATTATTCATATACTTTCCTCACTTTCAATCTATTATTATTATAACATTAAAACTAAAATTTTACTACATTTTAACAATAATATTTTATAAAACTTGGTTACCATTCAGACCAAGTGACATACAATCCGCCAAAAGCAGGAATTATATGTTTTTTCTCAAGAAAAAATCAAAAGGTCAAGGGGTCACGAGTTGAGCAGCAGGCTGTTTGATTATTTTCTTTCGAAAAGAACATATAATTCCTGCTTTTGGCTACAAAGTGGTATCAATTTTTTTAGAGTGAATGGTAATCTAAATTATAACTAAATTATATTTTTATATTTATTTTTTTCAAATTTTATAATATAATGTACTAAATGAATTTATGAAAGGGTGATTTTTATGCATAAATATAAGTTAGCTATAGTTGGTGCTACTGGTTTAGTTGGTAGAACTGCTTTAAAGGTTTTAGAAGAAAAAAATTTACCAATTTCTCAATATGAGTTTTTTGCTTCAAAAAAATCTGCTGGTAGCGCAGTTAAATTTTTAGGAAAGGATTATGTTGTTAAAGAATTAGATGAACATTCTTTTGATAGTGGTTTTGATTTTGCTATTTTTTCTGCTGGTGGAGATGTTTCAAAAAAATTTGCTCCAATTGCAGCTTCTAAAGGTTGTATAGTTGTGGATAATAGCAGTGCATTTAGAATGGATGATAATGTTCCTTTAGTTGTTCCTGAAGTTAACCCTGAAGATATTCAAAATAATCATGGTATTATCGCTAATCCTAATTGTTCTACAATTCAAGCTGTAGTGCCATTGAAACCATTAGATGACAAATATAAAATTAAAAGAATTGTATATTCAACTTATCAAGCTGTGTCTGGTGCTGGGAAAAATGGTGTTGATGATTTGAAGAATACTTTGAATGGATTAGAACCTAAAAAATTCCCTCATTCTATCGCTAATAACTGTTTGCCTCACATAGATGTGTTTTTAGAAGATGGGTATTCAAAAGAAGAATTAAAAATGATTAATGAAACTAGAAAGATTTTACATAGACCAGATTTAAGAGTAACAGCTACAACTGTTAGAGTTCCTGTTTTAAATTCTCACAGTGAATCTATTAATGTTGAATTTGAAAATGATTTTGATTTAGATGAATTAAAAGATTTGTTATCAAATAGCCCTGGTATTATTGTTCAAGATAACCCTTCTGCTAATATATATCCATTAGCTACTAACGCTTCTGGTTCTGATAAAGTTTTTGTTGGCAGAATTAGACGTGATGAAAGTATTCCTTTTGGAATAAATATGTGGGTTGTAGCAGATAATGTTAGAAAAGGTGCAGCTAGTAATGCTATTCAAATTGTTGAAAAATTAATATAGTACTTAAAAACTTCTAGTCATATAATGGCTAGAAGTTTTTGTTTTACATATTCATCTGTTTTATCATTATTTCTCCAAATACTGCATAACCTTCTAATGGATTATTTACTAGTACATGTGTTATTGCTCCGTATAAACTTCCCATTTTGTATTATTGGTGCTCCACTCATTCCTTGTATTATTCCTCCCGTTTTTTCTATTAATTCTTTATCTGTTATTTCTATTAGCATACTTTTGTTATCTTCTAAATTATGTTTATAAATCTTTTTTATTTCTATTTCATATTCTTTTCTTATTCCATCTTCTAGTGATAATAATATTGTAGCTTTTCCTTCTTCTACCTCTTCTTTTAATGCTACTTCTAATGCATTATTTTCATTAATTCCTAATGAATTTGGCTTTTCCAACTCCCCATATATCCCAAATCTTGTATTTGAATTTATACTTCCAATTATAGTTTCTTCATTTATTATTCCTCTTATTTCTCCTGGTGTTCCTTTTTCTCCTTTTTTTATTTTTGTTATTGTGCTAGTAGCTATTTCTCCACTTTCTATGCTTATTAATTTATCTGTATCTCTATCTACTATTCCATGCCCTAATGTTGCAATTTTTCCACTTTCTGGTTCATAATATGTTGCTGTTCCTATTCCAACTGCTCCATCTCTTACCCATAAACCGATTTTATAATTATTGTCTTTTGTTTTTACTGGTTCAATATTAGCAGTGTGTTCTAACCCATCTCTTAAATATGTTATTTCTACAGTTTCTCCTCCTGATTTGTTTACACATTCTATTAATTTAGCTGTTGTTGTTACATCTACATTATCTACTTCTACTATTAAATCTCCTTCTTTTATTCCTGTATTTTCATAAGGTTTATGCCCTTCTATTTCTGTCATTCCTATTACTAATACTCCATTTGAATATAATTTTATTCCAATTGTATTGCCTAACGGAATTACTTTTACATTTTCTACTGTGCTTACCTGTACTTTTTTTAAATCTATAATATTAAACAAGCTTACTGTTACTGTTTTGTTTTCTACTTTATTACTATTACTAGATGTTTCTAATGTTTCTTGTTCTTCTTCCTTTAAAACTATTCCAAAAACTTGTCCTAAATTTAGTTCCTCATCTTCAAATAATACTACTTGGTCTGGCATACTTGTTATGTTTACTGTATATATTAAAGCTATTAAAAGAGTTATTATTATTAAAGTTCTTTTCATAAAATTCAAATATGGTCACCCTATGTTTAGGATAACCATATTTTGAATTAGTTATACTTGTTATTTATCCCTTACTGCAATTACTTGTACATTTTCTAGTCTAAAGTATCCAATGTTTGTACAAGTGTGTCCATGTTCTCTTCCAAAATGGTCTGAGAAGAAACCAAACTTATTTGGATTCATTTCGCTTGGATCTACTGGTATGAATAAATCTGCTGTTAATTCATTACCTTTTAATATATATCCATTATCTACTACTTGAATTACCACGTTTCCATTTCCTGAACTACCTCTACCAGAATTGTAATCTCCTATATCAAACGTTTGTATCGCGTCTAAATACTCAAAGTGTTGATTATTTTTACCTTTTTCATACTCAAATTTAAATATTGCACCTGTATTGTTGTGAGCTGCACTTAACATTTCAAAGTTGAAATTAATACTTAACATATATCCTTCTAATGTTCCATTTTTTGGATCACCTGGATTTGTTTCTGATATATTAAACATAAATCCTCCAGCATTAAAACTATGTCCTGCATTTAAATAGTAGTCAAAACTAAATTCTGCTATATTTAAAAATTCCGAATCAAATTCTGCCCATGCAGCACCTTTACCTGGTTTGTTTTCATTTCCTATCATTTGAATTCTGCTTCCTCTACCATCTGGCATTTCATCTATATATATATATGATATGCTTCCATCTGTAACATTCCCTCTACTTGTATTATTAAATTGTCCATTTTTAAATGCATCCGCCTCATTTAAGAAAGTATAATCTCTCTGCCATTCCAAATTACTTAGTGATATCCTCCAAATTGCATACAAATCTATATCTTCATCTCCTGGAGTTATAGTATCTCCTGGCATATAATCTATTTCTGTTGAATCTGGATTTTCTGACCAACCAACAAATACATATCTTATAAATTGGTCACTTGATGTTATTGATGGTTGTTGTGTTGAAAGTGTTGTTTGTACACCTATTTCTACTTCTTGAGGGTCTGGTAATCCTGTTTGTGAAGTTATATCTTCCCATCCTTCTGTGTTATAATGGTAAGTTATATTTACTCCAAGTTTGCCTTCTAGTCTTTCATTCTGATAATATCTTTCCCTTGCTAACGCTTCGTTATACGCTTTTTCTTGTTTATATGCTATGTCGCTATTTGTAGTAGCTACAAAATTTTCTCTGTTGACTACGCAATAATAACATGCTGTTTCTGAGTTTGTATCTGTTTGGTTATCATGTTGATAATAATATATGTTGTCTGTTCCTTCTTTCACATATTCTTTCATTACATATTCTACACTTCTATATCCCGTGTATACTTGATTGCCACATTTTTCACAATATACTCTATGGTAATTAGCATCATTTCCGCTAAAGTATATTTCATCTGGATCCACATATTCTCTGTTCGCTGTACTTGTTGCAATTGCATAATTATTATAATATTTTAGCCCTATAGGAACTCCCTGGAAAAATGTTATTAATGATATATTACTAAATGCTTGTTCCCAATCACTTGCTGATAAAACTGGTAATCTAAAATCGTATTTACCACTTCTATTATAATTTGATATAGATAAATTTAAATTTGTTTCAACATTATCTTTCATTACTTCATTTTTGTGTTGTACTATTGGTGAGTTGTCATCTTCTGGGTTATTTGTTTGAGTTATATTAAAAATATCTACAGTTGTACCTCCTATGTCTATAGAAACTATTTCATTAGTTTTTGTTTCTTCATTGTATTTTACTTGCTTTACTCCACTTAAATTTTGTTCTGCCCAGTTTGTAAATGCATATGCTTCTGAATAATAACTTATTGCACTATAATCTCTATAAATTTCTGAAAATTTTGGGTCATCTAGTCCAAATTTTGCTAAATCTTCTATTTTAGTATCTATTATTTCTGTTTCGCCTTCTGGAACTTGGTTTTCATTTTTTATGCTAATACACCATTTTCCTTTATCTCTACCATTTAACGCTTGATATATTTTCTTGTATTCTACTGTAGAATCACTACTTCCCCATAATATAGAAATTGATTTATATTTACAGCCTTCTGAACCTATTTTTATACTATCTGAATTATCTATAAAATTTCTTTCTTTACTTGCTGAATTTATTGTAAAAAAGTTAGCTTCACTTTCATCATAATATAGTTTTTGGTGCTCTATATCATATACATATTTAAATGTGTCTAATATATATGAACCATTTTCATAATATAAAATTTGTTCTTCTAAAATTTCTGAATCCACATTTGTTCCATTATAAATTGTATCACTCACTTGTGTATATACTCTTATATCTGCTTCTGCTCTTGGATCATTTGTTGTTGTATATGCTCTTGGTATTACAGAGCTATTATCAAAATATACTAAATAACCAGTTTTATTAATATTTTCTCCATAAACTGATATTCTATTATCTAATGTATAATTTACTATTACATCTAAATTATTTTTTGTATAATGTGCTGAATAAAACATTTTGCTATTTAATGTATGTAAATAATCCATTTTTGCTTTTGTTACATCTGTAGTTAAATTTGATAGTGTTTCTGTGATTGTTACTCCTTTTTCATTTGTATATTTGTAAATGTAAGATCTACCTTGTCCATCTTTTGCTTCATATAAGATTTCACCATTTTCTGTATTCGTTGTTACTTCACCTGTTGTTTCATCATAAAATAATTGTACACCATCTACATTTTCTTTAGTAACTGGTGTATATGTTGGTGCATATATGTAGTATCCATCATACATTGTTACTGCAATTGCTGGAATATAATTTTCCATAAACTCTCTTGCTGTTCCTGATATATTAAGATTATTTGATAAGCTTGTTATAAATGTGTTTATTGTTGCCATTGCATTTCTTCTGGCTGTTTCATTTGTTCTCTGACTCACCCATTCTGACCAATCTACTGTATTTACTTCAAATGCTTTTATTCCTTCTTTCGTTGCATCACCTAATTTTGTATCATATTCGGCTTGCAATTCTAGAGTATCTCTTTGCAAATCTAAGTAATATGATAATATCATAATTAATGGTATTGTTATTACTAGGAAAATTATTGCTAAATTTTGAACTTTCATACTTGCTTCCTCTCCAATTAATAAATTAGTTGTTTTTTATTTCATCGACCACCATTTAATACTAATGATGACGCTGATGTTCCTACTGTGTATGTATCTTTTCCAATTAACTTATATAGTATGTTTTTTAGCTGTGTTCCCAGTGTTATATTTGTGTTTTTTACAGTTACTACTATATAATCATCTTTTTTTAGTAAATATTCTCCATTTTCGCTACTATTGACTTTTTCTAATATTTCGTTTGTATAAACAGAATAATATCTATACTCTCCTACCATGTCACTTGAACCTGTAGTTGTTGCTCTTCTTGGGTTGTCATCTAATATCTGCGCTTCTATTTGGATATCATAGGAATTTCCAGTTGCAGATAATTTTTGTATTAATTCGTTATAGTCAAATTGTGTTATTTTGCCTTGTTTTGCTACTTTATTTACAAAGTCTGATACAACAACTTGTGTTACTGTTTGTCCTACTTCGTCTGTTCTACCAGCGAATTCTGTTAGTGGGAATATGAACATTATAAAAACTGCTAAAAATATTCCTATAATTGTCATTAATGTATCTGACATTTTGTTTCCTCCTATTGTTTTTTAAAACGAGGGCAGACACTATTAGTTCCTGCCCCATAAATTTAATATTAATCTTATTTTCCAGTTGTTGTTACTAGTGCTGATGCACTTGCTTCTATTGCTATAGTATCTTTTCCCATTATGCTATAAAAGAAGTTTTTCATTTGAGTTCCAAATGTAACATTTGTGTTAGTTACTTTTGCTAAAATATAATCACCTTGTTTTAGTTTGTATTCGCCTTCTGAATCTAATTTACTTACAATTGCAGTTGTAAATTCTGAGTAATATATATTTTCTCCTATTACTTTTATGTTTTCTCCTTTTGCCCCTGGGTTATCATCTAAGATTTGTACCTCTAATTCTACATCATATGAGTTTCCTGTTGCATATAGTTTTTGAATAAAATCATCATAATTGCTACGTGTTATTTTACCTTCCTTAGCAACTGTATTTACAAAATCTGATACCATAGTTTGTACTGATGTTTGTGTTATACTATCATTTTGATTTGCTGTTGCCATTAATGGGAATACAAACATTATTACTGCTACTATTATTACTGCCATTATTGTTATAAATGTATCTGACATAAATTTCTCCTCCTTAAATTTTTGTATATATCACATATGTTCTCGTTGTTCCTGGTTGAATAGTTACTCTAGTTCCATCTTCTGCAACCATATATTTTCCTCCTGTTGTTATTTCTCTAATATTTTCTAAATATTGTGCTGTACTTCTTATGTTAGAGTTAATAAAGCTTTCAATTTCTTCTTTACTAGTATTAAAATTATATTCTGTGCTACCTCTTTCGTCCTCTACAATCACATAAGTGGACTGTGTTGTATAGTTTTTCAAAGTTGATATTACTGTGTCTATACCAACTATTCTTCCGTTTTCTAATGAGCCTGTTTCCCATCCAAAATAATTCGTTTTGTCTGCATCAAATAATATGCTATCTGCTGTAGTTTTTACTTCTGTAAGGAGGAAGAATACCATTGATAGAGCTATTATAAATACAAAAATCGCAAATGCCATTTTTAATGCATCTGATACATTCTCCATTACTTTTTCCTCCTCTAATGATTGTTGTTTTATCCTGAGCATAAAACATATACTATATATATGCTTTATGTTCAGGATAAGCATATATTGAGCTTATCCTTCAATATAATTATGGTGTTTCTGAAATTGTTAATTTGTTTATATATCCTGTTGTAGCATATCCTACTGTTACTGTATATCTTTTTGTAGATTTTAAAGTAGATGCTGATAATCCTGTCCCCCATGCAACTTCAACATATTTTTCATCTGCAGAAGTTGTTGCATCATTTGACGCATTACTTGCATTTACCTTTGAAATTAAAGTTCTTATTTGAGCCGCTGAATTAGTATCTGTTTCATATGATAAAAATTGTGAATTAAATGTTTCTATAGCCATTGAATCTGCTGATGAAGACACTTGATCTTGCATGTTTCCTGTTGAGTTCATTACTAAAATACCAACACTAATTAATAGTATAGATATTAATATGGCACCTGCTATAATTAAAGCCTTTGAAGCATTCTCCATATATCTCACCTCCATAAATATATGTTTTTATTGATATTAGAACATTCAAATTCATTGTTCTAAAAGTTAATAACAAATTTAATCTTCTGTTTCCTCAAAAATTAGTTTTTTTACTTTTCCTGTGTTTTTGTGGTACTCTATGTTTGTACATTTAAATTTTATTAAATTAAAGTTTTGTACAAATCTTGTTATATCATTGTTATAAAATTCTTCCATTGGATACGTTTTACCGTTACTTAACATTTTTATTTCTATTTTTATACTATTTTCGTCATTTTCTATATAATGACCTTTTTCATTTTTTTGTATGTTGTTTTTTTCATTTTCGTCTACTGCTTTTCCTATAATTGATGTGACATCTGTTCCATATACTGTTTTATCTAAATAATATTCATATTCACTATTTTGTTCTTTAATAAGTCTGTTTGTTGTGTTTTTTGTTATTAATAGTCCACATACAGAAAATAATATTACTACTATTGGAATAGCTATTAATAACACTGTTTTTTTCATTTTTCCTCCTATATTAATTATAATGTTTTTGCAGTCATTTTTCAACATTTTAGCTTAATTTTTTACAAATTTTATTTCACTTACTTTTCCAGTTTCATCATATGTAATTTGGTTATATGAGAATGAATTTATTGTTGTTTCATTTCCAGCTCCGTCTTTGATATGCGTTAATATATTATCATTTAAAAATTCATTTTTCCAATTTTCAAATTCTTCATCTGCTTGGCTTGTTACCTCTGTTCCTCCTACATAGACTTTTGTTCCTTGTTCCCTTTGTTTTGCTATTCCAGCAACTGTGACTATTTCCTGAGCTGTTATATCTGTTCTATCTATAAATACTTCAAAATTACTATTATATTTTTGTAATTCTACTGTATCTAATTGTTGAACATAACTTTCTGATGTTTTGCCTAGCTCTCCAACTAAATACACTCCTATAGTAACTATCATAATAGCAATTAGTACTGCTCCTGCCATTATTAATGCTTTTGATGCATTTTCCATATTATCAAATCCTTTATTCTATAAATTTGAAAATGACTTCATTTATTCTACCTGTTTTATTGCTATAATTCATTGCTATACATTCAAATATTGATGTTTTTTTTGTTTCTACAAATGATTTATCTACTTGTGTATTTCCTTGTAAAATTTTATAAGTTACATGATATTCTTCACTGCCTTCATATTCATGATTATTTTGTTCAGCTTTATTTATTACAGTTAGTACTTCTGTTCCGTATAATAGTCTTTTGTTATATGCTTCCCATTCAGCATTCCATGCATTTAATCTTTCTTGCTCTACTCTTGCTACCTCGGCTGATTCCATGGTGTTTAAGTTTCCAAACATATATACTAACAGTGTTATGGTTAATATTCCAAGTAATATTCCTCCTGCAATTAGCAAAGCTTCTGATGCATTTTCCATAGAAGGACCCCCTTCTTGTTAATTTTATAAGCTTATTTCTTGTATTGATGAGAAAGAAGATGTCATTGATGTTAAACCTATTGCTACTAATGGTACTATTAAGTATCCTACAAATAAACCTACCATTGGAGCAAATCCTACAACTTTTCCTATCATTCCTTTTCTTTTTATTAATCTTTCATTTGATTCTGCTCTTTTTTGTTGATAGTATTCTCTCTCATTGTCTAATTCATCAAATGCCTCTGAAATAGGTATTTTTTCAACTGCTGCTTGCAAACTTTCTATGATTCTTATTAATTGTGGGAATGCTATTTCTTCTTTTAATTCTTCTAAAGCTTCCCAAGCTCCAGCTTCGTAGTTATTTACACATCTAGATATTGGCTCTCTGAATATGTTAGAATATCTTTCAATCCATTCTAGTATCATTTCTACATTTACTCTTTCAATTTTCATTAGCATTAGTATAATTGTTTGATATTCCATTACTTCATTTTCCATTTCTAATGCTCTTAATTTTTTTTGTAACATTAACATCCAAGTTGGAGCACAGAAACCTAAATATCCAAATATAAATGCTATTAATAATTCAAACCATTTGAAACCTTCACTGTTTACAACAGCTAATTTGCTCATTATTTGTTCTGCAGCTGTTTCTAATTCTCCTTCTGAAGCATTTCTATAAAATTCTGTTCTAGGTAAAAATTCTAATACTTCTTCTTGAGTTGTTCTAGGTTTTCCTTTAAAATGATCTAGTACAATATTTTGTGCCTTTGTAACTTCCATTGCTTCTGCTTGATCTTTTTCATTCATTGAACCCAGCAAGTTATAATCAGCAGTAGGTTCTTCATAAACATAATTTAATGCTACCTTATGCCCAAATGAGAAAAGCATAATTGTTATAATTATTGTAAGTATACATATTATAACTTTATTAACATATAGTGTTTCAATTTTTTGCTTAGTTGCTGCTTCTTTCATTAATTTTGTTATTTTTCTATGTTCTTTAGTGTTTTTCTTTGGTATTATTAAATCCATTATTTTTTTAATAATTGGTTTTTGATATAGTTTTATTTGCCATACCTTTGTTTGATCTTTAAAATCTACCTTTATTCCACCAGTATCTTTTATTTTTCTTGTTAAGAAATAGCATATGAATGTAAGTACTACTAATGCTATTTGTACCATTAATCCACCTTTTCCATCATAAAATTGTGCTGTAAATCCAAAATTACTTACTGCCCAATTTTTTAATGGTGACATAAATAGTACTGGCAAAATTGCTATTACTGATAAGCTTTGGAATACATAGTCTAGTTTATCTCTTTTTAATATTTCTAGTTGCATTTCTTCTGTTATATTATTTAAGTTTTTCAAGTATAATGATGCACCATCTTTATCTGTTCTATCTCCAAATTCTCTTGTTAAATATGATATTCCTGCAAATTCTTTTAAAAAGCTATTTGGTGCTACATCATAATATTTTTCTAGTTCTGTTTCTGGATCTTCTGAAATTAATATTTCATAAATTTTTTGTCCTTGTATTGATACCTCTAATTCATCATTTTGAGATACTTCATATATTGCTTCTTCAACCATGTTAAATTCATGGTATGCATGTCTTATTTCTGCGAAAAAGTCTATTTGCTGTTTTAAAAGTTTTGTATCATATTTGTCTATCATTCCAGACATAAGTGTTTCTATTAAGAAAACCTCAAATAATAGTAATATTACTAATAGTAAAGGGTCACTTTTTGTGAAAACTATTACTGCTATTGTTACTGGTATGATTATACATAATGCTTTTGTAATTATTTTTGATGTTTGTCTTCTGGTTTTATATTCATCCTGCATATGTATAATTTCTAGTTTTCTTCTTATTTTTAATACATATCGTTTGAATATAGGTACTGCGGTGTAAAAGTTATATAGCTTTTGGTATATAACGTCCATTGAGTATTTCTTTTGCTTGGTGCCTTCTCTTAGTTGTCTGATTTTCTTCATGTCGCCTTTATCTGTTTTTGATCTAATTACAAAATATGCAACTACAATTAAAGCAAACAGTCCACCTACTATTCCCATCATGTAATATAATATTTGGTTTGACATTTAGTTTTCACCTCATTTTTTTGCTACTTTTTTAGTTTTCTTGCCCCAGTTTCTTTCTATAAATTCATCAAATTCTAATGCGTCTTTTGTGTTCATGTTGTTTCTCATTTCTCTAATGTTCGTATCTGATATTTTATTTGTTAATACGTAAGCATCATTGTGGTATTCCATTATATTTACGTATTTATATAATTCTCTATTTGTTACTTTATGGAAATATCTTGTTGCATTGTCCATAAATTTTTCGATTTTACCTTCTAATGTTTTTTCCTTTCTATAATCATATGTATAATCTCCTGTATCTTCAATAGGGATACATTCTGTTATTCTTTCTATATATCTTCTTCCTCTAAAGTCTTTTACTAAGTGTATATCAAAGTTTAATACACTTACAACTTGTTCTTCTGCAACTTTTTCATCTGTGAATGTTCCTGCTCTTAGCATTGAGTTTCTTAGTGCTGTAACTAAGTTTGGAAATGTTTTAGCGTGGTGTGTGAATAGTGTAAATTTAGATGCAACCTGTGCTGATTGTATCATCCAAGATGCTACGGGATCTGTTGCAACCTCACCTATGATGTTAACACTACCATCTGTTTTCTTTTGAACGTCCAAACATTCTTGTCCTGCAATTGTTTCTGTTTCACGCATTGATAATATGTTTCTTGTTGGATAAATTTTTCTTAAGTGCAACTCGAATGCTGTTTCTGTGATACGTAAGTTCATTGTTTCATATATATTTTCTATCATTGCCATAAGCATTGTTGTTTTACCACAACCTTGTTCACCAGTTAATGCTAAAATTCTGGCACCTTTTACTAAATATTTTAATAAGTTTATTGCTTCTTCTTTTCCATCTGCTGTAACTATTTGTTCCAATGTTGCTCTCTTAACGTCAAATTTTCTTACGAAGAATGCCCATGTTTCAGACATGCTTGGTCTTACAACAACAACTCTGGAACCGTCTTTCATTTCATTAATTTTGTATCCATTTGTATCAGATAACTGGCCTGGGTTATTATATTTATATATGTTTTGACATACTCTTTTTAATTCACTTTCTTTTCCAAATGAAAGGAATGCTAATCTAATAGATTTACCTTGGAAGAATATCCAAATACTGTCACATGCTCTTGGAACTCTGTGTTCTGTAATTTGTTCTAGATAGTCTCCATCTGTTTGTGCAACCTGACTTAAGAAACTTTCAGGAAGTCCAGATACACCTCCAGATACACCATCTATATTCATATCTCTAATTTCGTCTATGCTACTATAACCTTTATAGAATTGATATATTCTTTGTGTTACTATATTTAGTTTGTCTGCAAAATCTAAAGAAAAGTTTTCTTTTTCATATATATCTGATATTTCTTCTTCTGTTATTACATAACTAGGTTTTGATTCGCCTTCTACATATTTTAGCTCTGCTAAATTGTATTTTTTTATCATTTGAGTTAAAGCTTCATAACCAAAGTCTTTTTTGTACATATGTATTATTATGTCAAACTTGTCTTGTGCTGTAAGAAGTGATGGTATATCAAAAGGTATTGCTTTTGATATGTTTATTTCATTTACTCCATATTCTTTATATAATAAGTCGTAAATTAATTCTTTTACATATTTCTTATCATTTACGTCTCCATATGTACATCCTTTTAGAGCTTTTCTTAATTCATACTTTTTAGCTTTTCTTCTTTTTAATTCTTCTTCTGATAAACCTATATCATATAGGTTTACTTTTGTTATTTCATCTAATCTTTGTTTGATAAAATCCATCATATCATCTAATGTGTATGATTTTTCATCTACAACCTTTTCTTCTTCTTCTGCGTTTTTATTTTTCCTAATCATGTAAAATACTAATATTCCTGCTATTATTAGTACCATGAGTATTAGAAGTATATTTACAACATTCATACTCTAAAAACTCCTCTCTTTTTAAACTTGCATTTGTAATTCTTTTAATTTATCTACTATTCTTTGTCCTATTTCTGCAATAGATTCAATTATTGGTGCTTGTACGCTTGTTTGTTTTACTCTTCTATAGTTTATAACAAAGTCTGCTAAATTCCCTTCATTACATGCTTCAAAAAATAGAGTGTTATATGGAATTCCATATATTTCTTGTATTCGTTCTGCCCTTTGTAAGTTTTTTGCATTATATTTAGAATATTTATCATATTTACCTAGCAAAACTATTACATTATCTTTATTAATTGCCTCACAGCTTCTTCTAAGTTCTATAAATTCTTTTATTGCCTTTATCCTTTGAGAAGTATTTGCAATTATCAAATTACTTTCTTTTAATATGTCTTGTATAAAAGGATCTTCTAGGCTTCCTTCTATATCTACAAATACCAAGTCATAGTATTTATTTGCTAGTCTTATTATACTTCTCATATATCCCTTTTGTTTTTCGTAGTCTTCTTTTGGCATATTATTATCTGTTAATACCTCCAATCTTTCTTTGAAGATTGTTCTTGTATAATTTGTTATTATTTCTGGAGAAGTTTTATTACTTGATATGGCTTTTATCAAACCGCCTATTCCAGTTTCTAAATCACTTCTAGGTCTAGCATTTTTTGATTGTTCCCAGAAACATTCTTGAAGACTTGTATCATTGTATTTTCCATTTATTAATAGAATTTTATAATTTTGTTCTATTGATAAATATGTGGCTATTCCTGCCATTGATGTTGTTTGTGCTGTTTCCACTTTATCGTTACCATAAAAAGTTACTACTGACATTTTCAACATTCTCCTTTAATTATATATTTCTTAGCATTTTCTTTACATCATTCAACCTAATTTCTGGTGCAATTTGTGATATTATTTCTAGTATTCCATCTTTATATTCCTGACTTAATTCTTTGAAACTTATTCTGGCACTTCTCTGATTTTCTATTATAACTGAATTATCGCCTACTTCAAATGGAAAATATATTTTTTCTTTGCTCCATTTTACTGAATAATAGAATGATAAAAAGTTTAAATATTCATCTTCTGCTTTATCCATATGTCTTGAAAACAAAATTTTTGTCATCAATCTTTTTTCATCATCTTTACCTATTATTTCTAATCCTTTTTTTAATGAATAATTGTCGAATGCTGTTACAAAATAGTTTTTATCAGATGTGTGCATTTCTAGATTTTCAAATGCTTCTCTATTGTCTACATCTAGAAGTATCATATCATAATTCAGTTCCGGCATTTGTGTATAATTTCTTATTTCTTGTAAAGTTTCAAAGCCTATTGCAATATCTATATCTTCATATGTAGTTATATAGTATTTACTAGGTGTTATACAAGGTACTGTATATCTTGTTTTTTGTAGAGTAGTGCTGTCTATAATTAATACTTTCAATCCATTTTCTACAAGAAGTTTCGATATATATATTATTAAATCAGTTTTATCGTATGCTCCTATAAATCCTATCTTTTTCAAGTAAATGTCCTCCTATATTTTTCAAGTTTAATATCCATTTAATTCAGATAAGTAGTCTTCTCTTGCTTTTCTTGCTGCTTCTATTTGTTCTAGCATTCCTGCTTCTACATTACTATTTCTATCTTCTGCATTTTGATTTAATGCATTATTTATTGGATTTCTTACTGGTCCAGAGCTAGCATATCTAGTAGCAATCTCATTTCTTGCTTCTTCAACAATATTAGGGTTAGCTCTAATTAGTGTAACTACTTCTTCTGTTGGGCTATATGTATATGTTGCAGTTTCTTGATTTCCAGCTTCTACATATCTTGCTAAGTAAAGTTCTGAACCTGGTATAGCATATGCTTCTACAATTGCACTATTTAAAAGCAAAATTTCCTCTTCTGATAAATTTACTCCTATTGTTTGGTCATATAAACTTTCAATTTCTTTTTTTGCAATAACTATTAGATCTTGTGCATTTGGTAATCTTAATCTTATGTCCACATAGCTTCCTACATCTAATGTTGTTGGTATAGTTATCATGTTATATTCTACGTATCTTGTTGAATCTGATACTTCATCTTCTTCCATTAACATACTATATGTTAAAATAGTTCCTTCACCTAAAGCTATTTTGCTTTTTCCTCCCTCAAATGGTAAATCTGTTAAAACCCCATTTGCGCCTTGCATTTTAGATAATATAAAGTCTGTTGTTTGTGATGGTACTGTTACTTCTACACTTTCCACCATATTGCTTGTTATTTCACTTCCTGATTCTACACTTACTCCTGCTCTTAGTCTGTATGCATAAGCGGTTATTTGACCTTCTTGTGTTTTTTCTTCATCCATCATTGGCTTTATTACCGCTAAGAACACAATTGCTCCTATTAAAATTGCTACAATGAGCATAACTAGAAATCCCAAAAAAAATGAATTTCTTACTTTTCTCTGCATTGGATTTGATGGCATAATATATTCCCCCTATTTTTTTTATTTTCTATTAATTTCAATTTTACAACAAAAAAGTACAAAATACAATATATTTTATTTTTTGTCACATATTCTTAATATTTTTGTAATATTTCTGTAATATTGAGAAGTGAGATGTGAGAGGTGAGGGGTGAGACGTTTGTTTTTTATTTGTTTTTTTCCATGTTTTGAAAAAATTACTAGTTTATTTTTTTTTATTTTGCACATCATATTGTTGAAAAGCTTTAAAATGCTTTTAATGTTTATTTCATATTCTGGGAGGTGAAATTAGAATGGCAAATTCAAATTCAAATAGAACATTAGTACCAGAAGCTAAAGATTCTTTAAATCAATTTAAATATGAAGTAGCTTCAGAAGTTGGTGTTAACTTAAAAAACGGATATAATGGTGATATATCTTCAAGAGATGCTGGTAGAATCGGTGGTAACATGGTTAAAAAAATGATTCAAAAGGCTGAAAGTCAAATGTTAAGTAAATAGTTGTATTTACTTCTAGATTTTTTTAGGACAATTTCAAAATTGAAATTGTCCTAATTTATATTTTAGAATCTATTATAATCAATTTGATAAATTTCTAAAATTTCACTATCGCTTAATGCCCTATTATATACTAAAAGATTATTTATAACTCCCTTAAAATATCTTTCTGGAGCTTCATAGCCTTTGCCTAACCAAAACTGACCTCCATGAATTATATTGCCTGTAGTGTTTGAAGATATTGCTTTTTGTCCATTTATATATATTGTTGTATCTTGTCCTTGTCTGTATACAACAGTTATTGTTGTTTGTGCGTTTATTAGATTATTTGCAGAAGTGTAATAACATCTTTGCCAATCAGCACCATTTCCATATGCAGCATCTAATCTTCCATCTTCACATTGTAATACTATTCCTGTAATATTACCTTCATGAAATCCCCAAACACCTCTATAATTATTAGTATCATCCATTGTTAGGTTTGTTGAAATTGTAATTGAGCCTCCTAATTCTTGGGATGGAATTAAAGCTGTATTTATATAGCTACTAGTACCGTCAAATCTTAATCCTGTTCCTTTCCATCCTGTAGTAGTAAATGATGTTAATGTTCCATCATTATCATTTCCACTTACATCTTCCCATGTCGTGCTAGAATTGCTATGTCCATTACTTGTATTATTTATTCCATCATAATATAGTAATAATTCTTCTTCATTGTAACCTGCATGTAATAGTGATACATTTCTAGAATCTACTTCCATTATATCTTTACCATTGTAATCGAAATCTCCTATTAATGTACCATTTTCTTTTTGTTTCTCGATATTTATCCATCTTGTACTTGAGTTAACAGTTTCAAAGCTATTTGGATTTTCGTCTATATATTCTGATACATTAAGCTGCAGATTTGTCATTAATATATAGTTTGCATTTGCTGTACATGTATATATTTTATCGCCACCAACAATATATTCATCTGTTCCAATTTTTAATAATTGTTCTTCTGTATATATTGGTATAACTTCTCCTTCTCCTGCAAAATAGCTATTATATATTGCATCTATATTTTCTGTATCACTTTCATATATTTCTTGTGTTTCTCTTTTTATTTCTGTTTGTGCTTGTCTTCTATTAGAAATTATCATATATGTACTTATTAAAAATGATAACATGAATAAAATAGTCACTAATGTAATTATAGTTATAGAACCGCGATCTTTCTTCATATGTTTTCCTCCTTAAGGATTTTTGTTTTATTTCTATAAATTAATTCTATTACATAAAAAAACTTTTTTCAATGGTTTTTTACAAATTTATTTATTTGTTGGTTACCATTCAGAATTACAACTATAAAATCCGCCCAATCTCGTCGGAGATTTTATATTTAGCCATAAATTGAGCCCACGACAGAGACGCCTGTGAAGTGTTTCGGGGGTCCTCAATTTATTCTAAATATAAAACTCCTGCGTTGGGCTAGAAAGTGCTATTTATTAAGTCTAACTGGTAACATTTGTTGATCCAAATCCGCCTGTTCTTGTGCCTGTGCTTATGTCATTGTCTGTAGTTAGAAACTTTTGGAATATTCCTTGTCCTATTGCTTCACCTTTTTTTATTTCAATGTCTTCTTCTTTTATATTGTAAAATGCAAACATAATATGCCCATCATTATCTGGATTTCCATAATAGTCGCTATCTATTACTCCAATACTATTTGCCATTATTAACCCTTTTTTACCTGGGTTAGAACTTCTATTTGCTAATATTAATACTTCGTCTTCTCCCATATATGCTTTTATTCCTGTTTTTACAAGTGTTGGCTTCATTCCTTTTTTGAAGCTTGGTATAACTGTATCTTCAGCTGCTTCTATATCATATCCTGCTGAACATTTTGTTTTTCTTATTGGTAAATTTATATTACAATTTTCAAATCCTTTCGCTATTTCAAATCCTCTTTCTTTTTTCATAAAAATCATTTCCTTTCTTATTTTTATATTTCACTATTATATTTTTTTCGACATAAAATATACTGGAGGGATAAATAATGAATACTATTACATTAGATAAATTGCCTTTGAATTCATATGGAAAAATTGTTTCTCTAAATTGTGTTGGTCCTATCCATAGGAGGCTTTTAGATTTAGGTTTAATAAAAAATACTCCTATAAAAGCAATACTTAAAAGTCCTTTCGGTGACCCCACTGCATATGAAGTTCGTGGTTCCACCATTGCCCTTCGCAAAGAAGATGCAAAACTAATTATTTGTGAAATTTAAGACACAAGGACAGAGTTTTTGTCTTGCATGTTTTGCAAAATTATTTGATTTAAGAATAGCAAACAAGCAAGACAAAACCCCCGTCCCCATGTCTAAAATCATTCATTATTCACTATTCATTATTCATTAACTTCCCAATTACCTCTTCTATCTTCTCCCTCTTCTGTTCCCCTGTCTCCATGTTTTTCAATGTCAATTCTCCTGTTTCTATTTCCTCTTCTCCTATTACTATTACATATGGAATTTTTAATTTGTCCGCATATTTAAATTTTGCTTTTATTTTTTTATCATCAAAATATATTTCTGTATTTATTCCTGCCTGTCTTAGTTTGTTTGCTGTTTCAATTGCTGGTTTTAAGTCTGGTATCATTGAAATTATTAATATTTCTGATATTGATTTTTTTTCGGTTTTTATTAAATTCATTTCATTTAATATGTAGAATAGTCTTGTTAGACCTATTGACATTCCTACTCCTGGTAATTTTTTATCTGTATAATATTCGCTTAGATTATTATATCTTCCACCTGAACAAATACTTCCTACTGATTTATGTTCGTTTAAAAATGTTTCGTAGACTGTTCCTGTATAATAATCTAGTCCTCTTGCAATTTTTACATCTACTGTAAAGTATTTTTCTGGAACATTAAACAGTCTTATATATTTAATTACTTCTTTTAATTCTGTAATCCCTTCGCAATATATTTCATTTTCTATATTTAAATTTTCTAAAGCTTGTAATTTTTCATCTGTTGTTCCTTCTATTTGAATAAACGTTACTATTTTTTGTATATTTTCTTCTGGGATTTGTAATTCTCTTAATTCTGCTATAACTTTTTCTTCACCTATTTTTTCTATCTTATCTATTATTCTCATTATGTCTACTGCATTTTCTTTTGCATTTATTGATTCAAATAATCCATTTAAAATTTTCCTATTATTTATTTTTATTGTAAAATCATCTAATCCCAATTTTCTAAATATTTCATACATTATACTTGGAACTTCTGCATCATTTATTATGTTTAATTCTCCATCTCCTATAACATCTATGTCGCATTGATAAAATTCTCTATATCTACCTCTCTGTGCACGTTCCCCTCTATATACTTTTCCTATTTGATATCTTCTAAATGGAAAGCTTAATTCATTTGAGTGCATTGCCACATATTTAGCAAGTGGAACTGTTAAATCAAATCTTAATGTTAAATTGCTATCCCCCTTTGTAAATGAATATAATTGCTTTTCTGTCTCTCCTCCAGCCTTCGCTAACAATACTTCTGTACTTTCAATTACTGGTGTATCAATTGGTAAAAACCCAAACTTCTCATATGTTTTTTGTATCGTTTCCTTCATCTGATTAAATAACACCTGTTCTCCTGGCAATAACTCCATAAACCCAGGCAACGTTTTTGGCTCTGTTCTTTCCATAATTTCCCCCCTACATTAATTATTAATTATTAATTATTCACTATTCACTATTCATTAACAATAACTCCTACTCCCACTGTTTTGGTTTTTTATCTATATAAATTGTTTTTTCTTCTCCAATTATTGTTGATTTTCCGGTGTCCTGGATAAACTATTGTGTCTGTTGGTAACTTTATTAGCTTATTTGTTATTGAAGATATTATATCTTCAAAGCTACTTGTTGGCAAATCTATTCTTCCCCATGAGCCTCTAAATAGTGTATCTCCTGAAAACAACATTTTTTCTTGTTCACAGTATAGTGAAATACTTCCACATGTATGTCCTGGTGTGTGTATTACTTGAAATTCTAAATTGCCTACGTGTAATAAGTCTCCATCGTTTAGTCTTGCATCTTCTTGTAATATTATTGGTTCTAATCCTATATGTGTACTTAAATTTATATTAACATCTTTTAAACCCACAGCATCTTTTGTATGGACTAGGACTTTTCCACCATATTTTTCTTTTATTTTACTTACTCCCCCTATATGGTCTCCATGACAATGTGTTAATAAAATATATTTCATTTTTACTTGCATTGCGTCAAGTACTTCTATTAAATTTTCTGGTACATTGCCTGGATCTATTATCATTGTTTCTTTTGTCTTTTCATCTTGGATAATATAACAATTTATCCCCATAATAGCTCCTGCATTTACTTTAACTCTTTTTAATATCATTTGTTTCCCCTTTCTTCTTTATTTTTTACGTGTTACTTCATATACACTATCTACTTTTCTTATTTGTTTTATAACTTGATTTAGCTGTTCTGTATTTTGCACTTCTAGCGTTACGTCTATAGTTGCTATTCTATCTTTACTTGTTCTAGTGTTCACACCCATTATATTTATTTTTTGACTTGTTATTTCTTTAACTACATCTGAAAGTAGACCTGTTCTATCATTTGCAAGTACTTGTATATCTACATTATATTCTGCTGTTACAGTTTCATTGTACCATTCTACATCTATAATTCTTTCTTCTTCTGATAACAAATCTTTTAAATTACTGCAATCTTTTCTATGTATTGATACTCCTCTTCCTTTTGTTATATAACCTATTATATCATCTCCTGGCACTGGATTACAGCATTTTGAAAATTTAACTAAGCAATTATCTATTCCTTTTACAATTACTCCTGATTTTGGTGCTTTGTTTTTTCTTGGCTTTTCAGTTGCCAATTCTTTTATTTTTTCTTCTATTGTATCTTCTTCATGTTCTTTTTTATATTCTTCTAATAGTCTTGTAATTATCTTGTTTGGTGAAATTGCACCAAAGCCTATACTCGCATACATATCTTCTATAGTATTATAGTTGTATCTGTTTAACGCTACTTGAATCCATTCTGGTTTAAATAAGTCGCTATGAGACATTCCTATTTTTTTAATTTCTTTATCTAAAATTTCTTTTCCTTTTTCTATATTTGTTTCTCTTTCTGTCTTTTTAAACCATTGTTGAATTTTTGTTTTTGCACTTGAGCTTTTTACTATTTTTAGCCAGTCTCTGCTTGGTCCTTTTGCAGTATCTGAGGTTATAATTTCAACTATATCACCACTTTTTAATTTGGTTACAATCGGCATCATCTTGCTATTTATTTTACATCCTATCATTCTATGTCCAACTTCTGCATGTATGCTATAAGCAAAGTCTATAGGTGTTGCGTCCCTAGGCAATGTTTTTATTTCTCCTTTTGGTGTAAATACATAAACTTCATCTTCGAATAATTCTGTTTTTAGTGTTTTTAGAAATTCACTTGGGTCTTGCATATCTTTTTGCCATTCTAATGTTTCTCTAAGCCATGCCAATTTATCTTCTTCTACAATAACATTTGATTTTTTAAACTTATTTGCTTCTTTATATGCCCAGTGTGCTGCTATACCATATTCTGCAACTCTATGCATGTCCCATGTACGTACTTGTACTTCAAATGGTGTTCCCTTTGGTCCGTATTAATGTGTTATGTATTGATTGATACATGTTTGGTTTTGGAACTGCAATATAGTCTTTGAATCTTCCTGGCATTGGTGTATATAAATCATGTACAACCCCTAGTGCAGCATAACAGTCTTTTACTGAATTTACTATTATTCTTAATGCAAATAAATCATATACTTGGTCTATTGTTATATTGTCTCTCTGCATTTTTCTATATATACTATATAAATGCTTTGCTCTTCCTGTTACTTCTGCAACTATTCTCTGTTTTTTGAGTGCTATTCGTATTTCTTCTTTAATCTTATCTATAAATTCTATTCTTTCTTCTCTCTTTTTCTCTATACTCATTACAAGTTCTCTATATTCTTCTGGATATAAATATCTAAACGCTAAATCTTCTAATTCCCATTTTAAAGAATATATACCTAGCCTATTAGCAAGTGGTGCATATAATTCCATAGTTTCTTTTGCATTTGCTATCTGTCTATCTCTTTTTAAGTTTGATAATGTTCTCATGTTATGTAGTCTGTCTGCTAATTTTATTAGTATTACTCTTATATCTTTACCCATTGCTAAGAACATTTTTCTGTAATTTTCTACTTGTTCTTCTTCTATTGTTACATATCTTATTTTGCTTAATTTTGTAACACCTGCTACCATTTCTGCAATTTCTGTTCCAAAGTTTCTTTCTATGTCTTCATTTGTTATATCTGTATCTTCAACTACATCATGTAACAGTGCCGCACAAATTGTAGCATCATCCATGTGCAAGTCTGCTAAAATATATGCAACATCTAGCGGATGGATTATATAATCTTCCCCAGATAGTCTCTTTTGTCCACGATGATGTTGTTCTGCAAAGTTGTATGCTTTAAGTATTAATCCTGTATTTGTTTTTCTCCTATTCATTTTCATTTTTTTTATTATATCATCAATGGTTTTATCTTTGTTTTCCATAATCCTCACCTCTTTGCTATTGCTATATTGATTTCATAATGTCTTTTAGATTTATTTGTATGCTTTCTTGTCCATTAAAAGTATTTATCTCCAATGTCCCTACTATATCTATTTTATCTCCTATTAGATATTCACTTGTAAGCTCTCCTAGGTTAAATCCTATTGCATTTATTATATCATTTTCATCTTTTAACATTAATTTAAGATGTTTTCCATCTGATAAGGCTCGTATTGAAATGATTTTTAAATTTTTATATGCAAGTATTGGTTGTTTGTTTTTTTCTCCGAATGGTTCTAATAGTTTTATTTGCTCTATTGTTTCCTTATTTAAATCATTTTTTGTTATTTCTGTTTCTATATTTATAACCGGTTGAATTTGCTTTATATTTTTTTCTTTTACTATTTTTTCAAAATATTTCTTAAATTCTATTATTTTATCTTTTTCGAGTGATAATCCTACTGCCATTTCATGTCCGCCATATTTTTTTAAAAAGTTGGAGCTTTCTACTAATGCTTCATGTAAGTCAAACCCTGGAATACTCCTACCAGAGCCTTTACCTTCATTTTCTTCAATTCCGATTAGTATTGTTGGTTTAAAGAATTTTTCTGAAATCCTTGATGCTACTATTCCAATCACTCCATGATGCCAATTTTCTCCTGCAAGCACAATACTATTTAGTTCTTCTAAATTCTCCTTTTCCAGCTCTTTCATTGACTGTTCAAATATAATTTTTTCTTTTTCTTGTCGCTGTAGATTATATGTATTTAACCTTTTTGTTATTTTGCTTGCTTCTTCTTTACTTTCTGTAAGAAATAGTCTTAATGCTTCTTCTTGTTTTCCCATTCTTCCACATGCATTTATTCTTGGAGCTATACCAAAAGATACCATAGTAGAATCAATATTTTTATATCCAGTTTCTTTTATTAGTTCTCTTAAACCTATATTTTTTGTAACTTTTACCAGTTTTAAGCCTAATTTCGAAATTACTCTATTTTCATCTACTAATGGAACTATATCAGATATCGTGCCTATACATACAATATCTAGAAACTTTAAATATTCTTTTTCATCTAGTCCTAGTTTTATAGATAATGCTTGTATTAATTTAAATACTACCCCTACTCCTGCAAGTCCTCTAAATGGATATGTATTATCTTTTCTTTTTGGATTTATTATTGCATATGCATGTGGCAGTTTGTCTAACTGCTCATGATGGTCTGTTATTATTGTTTCCATTCCATATTCATTTGCCGAATTAATTTCTTCTATTCCTGAAATTCCACAGTCTACAGTAATTATAAGTGTATATCCCTCTTTTGCAATTTTTTCAATTGCTTCTTGGTTTAATCCATAGCCTTCTTCTAACCTATTCGGAATATAATAATCTGTTTGCAAACCTCTTTCATCTAGGAATTTTTTTAGAACTGTAATACTTGTTATTCCATCAACATCATAATCTCCATAAATTATAGTTTTCTCTTTGTTTTGAATTGCATCTATAATCCTGCTTACAGCTTTATCCATATCTTTCATGAGAAATGGATTATAGAAGTCATTTCTTGTTGGCTTTAAAAAAATTTCTATTTGCTTATCATCTACAATATTTCTATTTACTAATATCTTTGCTAAGAGTTTTGATATATTATGCTTTGTTGCAATTTTTTCTACTAATTCTTTATTCTGCTCATAATATTCCCATTTTTTTTTCATAAATTCTCCTATTATTTTAGTTCTACTTTTGGATTATCTTTAATTATGTATTCTGCTTTTGGCAGCACTCTTTTTTCTGCTGGTACAAATCCTCTTACTTGTACTGTTGGTAATATCCATGTATATGGTCCTACACATGTTCCTGGTAAAGTAGCGCAATTTGCACCCAATCTTGTATTGTCTCCTACTATTGCACCAAAGAAATCTGTTCCTGTATCATGTTTTTTTCCATCTATCTTTATTTCAATATTTTTCTGGTCAAATCTTCTATTAGCAAGTATACATCCACTTCCAATTCTTGTTGATTTTCCAAGTATACTGTCCCCTACAAAATCTAGACTTGCTACTTTTGCCTTGTTTTGAAGTATTGCATGTTTCACTTCTGAGCCATGACCTACTACACAATTATCGCCAATAATTGTCCCTGGTCTTATTAATGCTCCTGCCTGTATCTCCACATTTTTTCCTATTATTACTGGTCCTTGTATTGTTACATTTGCTCCTATTTTTGTTCCTTCATCTATAAAATAATTTCCTGTTATTGAGCAAAATTCTCCAGTTGTTGCTTTATTAATTTTAACATCTGGCTCTACTACCTTTTTATTTAGGTAATCATTTATTTTACTTAATGGTTCCCATACATAGGTACAGTTTTCAAATATTTCATTTTCTCTAAATTCTTTCATTTGTTTAAAATAATATTCTAATTTTAATTCTTCCATTTTTTTCCCCTTTCTTTTATTAAACTTCTATATTACTTTCATTATTCATTAGTTCTATAATAACTTCTAAATCTTTAGATAATTCACTAAGCATTACTGTTTTTATTGTTGTTTCTTTTCCTTTTAAATATTGTTCTATTATATCTTTTAGTTTGGTTATATTTTTTAATTCTGATTTTAATTCTTGTGTATGTTTTTTTGCTCTTTCTAGTAGTTTTTCTTTTATTTCCATTATGTCTTCATTACTAGCACATGATATTCTTTGGAATAGCTGATATGGATCATAATATTTTAATATTGGAATTTCCATACATTCTTCATCAAATTTTTCATAAAATGTTTCCATTTTCATTGGTATTGATTTTAAAACATCATTAGCTTTTTCTGTATACATTTTATCTTTTAATGTATTATTTAATACATAAAAGTGTGCTAATATATCATCTATATCTAGATTTTTTTCACCTAGAGCTAAGCTATTTAGCTCTTTATCTGCATCCTCTATATATTCTGAATTTAGTGATGATAGATTCATACCATTAAAGAAGATATTTTTTATTGTTGACATATTATAATCAATAAGTCCTTTTTGTACAAAATATGTGAAATATATAAATAGTTTTGTTGTATCTATTAACTTTATTCTACCTTGTTTTACATCATCTATTATATTTTGAATAACACCTGGAAATTGGTCATCTGATATTTTCCAAAATTCTTCTGTTAATAGTCTTTTATAGCCTGGTAATTTTTCAGTATCTACTGTATTTATTATATCTTCCATGTCTTCTTTAAATCTTCTTGTGTCAAATATTCTTGTTCTGACATACATTTCTATAAATTTAAAAAATCTATATTCTGATTTAAAATTATAATAATAATTATTATCAAATTCTTTTATATAGAACTGCCTATTATCCATAAATACTTTTGAAGATACTACTATTGATTTATATTCTTCATTATTTTGTATATATACAAATTTATCCTTTGTTATTTTACCTGCTTTTATTTCAAAAGATATTGCAACTGTAAATATTAGCATTGTTTGCATTATTCTATAATTTGTATTTGGATAATACATGTTTACCATTTGAAAGATTTTTTTAAAATCATTTAATGAATGTTTTAGTATTCTTAAGTTTCTTGTTCCACTTTTATTAAATGTATTTATAATATATGGTGTATTTTCTCTTAGGAATCTAATCAATTCTTTATCATTTTCATACCTCATGAGTATACCATTTATTATATAATTAAATTCTGGTCTATACTCGAAAGTTTCGCCAATCAATTTTTCCTTTATTCTTTCGTAATCATTTGCTTTGTCAAATACATATTCAATTTTATCTTGAATTCTTTCAACCATTGGTTTTTCATTATTAGATAATTCACCTTGTTTATCTAATATATATGTTGCTATAAATGTTTTCATTTCTAGGTTGCTATTTTTTAATTTTGTAGCAAGTTCTTTTTCATTACATATTATTATTGTTTTTATATGGTCATGTTCTACGAAATTATTAATATACCCTAATATATCTATAACATCAACATTGGCTCTTTCTAAGTCATCAAAGCATAAAACTTTATCATCTGTTGCGAAAAATTTTTGATAATTTATTTTTTCTCCATTTGGATTTGCCCCAAATGATGCTGCCATATTTAATCCTGTTTTTGCATATTCTGGTATTGTGTATTTGCCTGTTCCTTCCACGTGTTTTTTTACATTTTTATCCATTAATTGTGTGGTTTCTATAAATATTTTTTTGCTTATTTCTTCCAAGTTTGATATACCATATAGCGACATGTATATGGTTGAATATATTTTTCCATTAAATTGCATACCATCAATTTTTGGTCTTATTTTATTGTTCCAAAAGTATGTTTTTCCACTTCCCCATTCACCATTTATCATTACTGCATAATCTGTGTAATCTGCTCTTACATAATCTAATATACTTTCAACTAAGTCTTCCATAAAACCTCCTTTGTTTAGTCAACTGCAATTGTGAGAATTACAATTTCAGCTGCTCCTGCTTTTTTTAATACTTTACTACATTCATTTAC
>ERZ1643249.910-NODE-910-length-31361-cov-18.538459_pt1 | contig 31361 bp, 25 predicted proteins | sample MGYA00579263_ERZ1643249 | MGnify/ENA primary metagenome ERZ1643249 (study PRJEB29033, sample SAMEA4952264) | chicken gut metagenome | biome: Broiler Chicken; feature: Gastrointestinal Tract; material: Caecum | place: Ireland | collected 2018 | study: Broiler...
CTTCTGGCTGTGATCTCATTATTTAACTGGCGTACAGAACCGCTGCACAGGTTTCTGGGGTTCTTGTACCTGGCGTCTACATCTTCAATCTCTTCATTGATCTTCTCAAAATCCGAATAATTGATAATGGCCTCACCCCGCAATACCAGATCTCCTTTAAAAGAAATCTGGAGAGGAATATTTTTAAAAACCCTGGCGTTATTGGTGATCACCTCTCCCACCACGCCGTTTCCTCGGGTAACTGCTTTCTGGAGTTTTCCATCTCCATAGGTCAGGACAATGGTCAGTCCATCCAGTTTCCAGGAAAGAAGGGTCTTCTGATCTCCGATAAAATCCCGGAGAGCCTCTACATCTTTTGTCTTGTCAAGAGAAAGCATGGGGGTCTCATGAGCTTCTTTGGGCAGCTCATCCAACGCCTCATATCCCACAGAGACCGTAGGGCTCCCTGCAAGAGTAACTCCTGTTTCTTTCTCCAGATTTTCCAGTTCATCATACAGCTTATCATATTCAAAATTGCTCATGATCTCCCGATCTTCCTGATAATAGGCCTTGGCAGCCTCCTGAAGTACAGGGATCAATTCTTTCATTCTCTTAATCTTATCCATCAGGGCTCTCTCTCCTTTAGCTCTTCTTTTTCTTTCCCGGAGTCCTGTATTTCCCCGGATTTTTTACAGGTTTTCCTCCCCGGAACACTTCCCGTACAGAAGGTTTCTCCTTCAGCGTTTTTTCCAGGAGCTCCAGCTCCTGTCCTTTGATCTCTCTTAAGCCTCCCACAGGCAGGTCTCCCAGACAGATATTCATGATCCTCACTCTTTTCAGAGTAACCACCTGATATCCCAGATACTCGCACATTCTCCGTATCTGCCGGTTCAGCCCCTGGGTCAGGACAATGGAAAAGGATCTCTCTCCTGTTTTCCGCACCCTGCATTCTCTGGTAATAGTGCCCAGAATAGGAACTCCTCTGCTCATCCTGGAGATAAACTGATCCGTAACCGGTTTATCCACAGTAACTTCATATTCCTTTTCATGAAAATTTCCCGCCTTCATCATCCCATTAGCCAGATCTCCCCGGTTTGTCAGAAGAAGAAGTCCCTGAGAATCCTTATCCAATCTTCCTGCATAGTATACCCGGAAAGGATAATTCACATAGGAAATCACATTATTTTTAACTCTGGGGTCCGTGGTACACTCCACCCCTTTCGGCTTATGAAAAGCAAGAAGGACTTTTTTCTCCTCCGGTTCAATTTCTTTACCGTCTATCCGTATCACACAGGTATCATCCACCTGCATGCCGGGCACAGCCTTTACCTGATCCACTTCCACCCTTCCGGCTTCGATCAGGCGGTCCGCCTCCCGGCGGGAACAGATTCCGGCGTCACTAAGGTATTTATTTAAACGCATATTCTTCTCGTCCTTCCGTTTTCATTCTGTGAAATTTTATTATAACATATTTGTCTCTCTCTTGTCTTGCTATTTTATCAGTATTAGGTATAATAAAAGATAAAATATGCAAAGAGGAGTTATCTATGAAGTTTACAATAAAAGGAGTATGTTTTACCCTCCTCGTGATCTTCTCGGGTTTTTTCCTTCTGGTTTTCCCTTCTTTTGTAATGAGCGGAATTAAAAACTATCTGATCATGCTGGACAATAGAAAAGAAAGCCGGATGGAAGATCATTGGATATTTAACGATACCGGCCGCCGTCTTGAATATCACGACGGCACATTTGCGCAGAATACCAGTCAGGAAATCGACGGCGTCACCTATTACTTCGATGAAAAAGGCTATGTAAGGACAGGGTGGGTCCAGGAGATGGGAAAACTTTATTACCGGAATCCTGACGGCACTCCGGAAACCGGATGGTTTGAAGATGATCAGGGAAAATATTATCTGGATGAAAACGGCTCGCCTAAAATCGGCTGGACAGAAATCGAGGGAAAAAAATATTATTTTTCTTCTTTAGGCGTCATGGCAGTTGGATTTACAGAAATCGAGGGAAAAGAATATCTGTTTTCTGATGACGGCTCTGTATCTCCCGGATGGGTAGACAGAGATAATAAAAAATACTACCTGGATGAAAGTGGAGCAGTCACAACAGGTATGAAAGAAATAGAAGGAAAAACCTATTTCTTCCGGGAAGACGGCTCTATGGCTACCGGGTGGATCCATAACGGCGGCAGCCGTTATTATATGGGTCAGGACGGAGCCATGGCAAAAAACACCTGGGTAGATGAAGGAAAGCAAAGGCATTATGTAGGCGCCGATGGAAAAGAACAGACCGGATGGATCACGGTAAAGGGCAAACGCTATTACCTTACCCAGGAAGGGATACTGGCCGACTCCGGCTGGATGAAACAAAATGGTAAATGGTATTTTATTGATACCGACGGAAGCGCCAGAACTGGTCTTTTTGAGAGTGAAGGGAAATGGTATTTCCTGACAGAAGACGGAAAGCTTTTGGAAGGCTGGGTAACCTCCCAGGGGAAAAAATACTACCTTGCCAACGGCCAGCTGATGACCGGCTGGAGAAAAATCAAAGATAAACAGTATTATTTTTATAAAGACGGTTCTATGGCTACCGGATGGATCACCATAGACGGAAAGTCCTATTTTCTTAAAGAAGACGGCAGTCTGGATACCTCTGCCATGAAGGCTGGAGAATGAGCCTTCTTCTTCCATATAAATTCAAAAAAACGGGAAGCACCCGAAAGGTGTTCCCGTTTTTATTTACTGCTGAATGCTTACTACTGAAGCAAATCCGCATGCACATAGGCTTCTTCGCCCTTATATTCAATCTTTATCCAGCCGTTATCTGTATTTTCCAGCTTTTTAACCTGATCCCCTGCCTGAAGTCTTCCTAATACCTTAGAAGCTGTACTTGCTTCGGCTCTCACATTACAATCTTGAGAAGCTGTAAGCATTTCGCCGTCATCTGCCATAAGAGCTGTATTGGTCTCTTCGCCCAGCTGTGCAAGATATGCGCTTAATTCCTCATCTGACTCCAAAGCCTGATCATACTGCTCTTCCTGCTGTGCAATGAGCTCCTGTACATCCTTTTCCTGTCTGGTTTTTTCCAGACATTCCTGAACATCTTCATCAGATTCATCATTATGGATCATCCAGTCTCCATTTTTATCTTTCATTACATAAAGTTCAGACAATCCAGGAGCCGGAGTATCTATCCCTTGAAATTTCAGATCGTAAGACACAAATACTACATAACTGTCATCATCCAGGCCTTTCTTAGTATAAACCTGTACATTATCATAGCTTTCTATATATGTGGCATTAGCAACTTTTGTTTCATCCGTAGTGCTGAAATTATCTGTCAATTTCTTCATGGCATCTGTATCTTTCTGACCCCATGCTGCATAAAAGGACTCAATCAGGGTATTCACTTCAGGGTACGCATTTTCTTCAAGAGCATTGGTATCAGTATCGGTATCTTCCACCTTTTCCTCATCGGTATCGGTATCTTCTGAGGAATTTTTCTCTTGTTCTGTTTGTTGTTTTTCCGGTGCGGGCTCGCTGCGGAAAATACCGATCAGGGCACGGCCTCCGAAAAACAGAATAAGCAAAACTGCCAGAATCGCCAGACCCAGAAGAATATACCTCAGATTATCTGAGAGCCATTCTCTGAAATTGTCTAACATACCTGTCCTCCTTAATACAAGAATGCCCCTTACTCCATGCTCTCCCCAAAGCACAAAACACACCCGGAGGGATTCGAACCCCCGACACATGGTACCGGAAACCACTGCTCTATCCCCTGAGCTACGGGTGCTTAATCATTACATCTTGCATATCATAGCACATTTTTTTTCACTTGTAAAGTATTAGCATGATTTCTGTCATTTTTAACTGTAATTTTGGGAAATACTGTCTGTTTTCTATTAAAAACCAGGCAGTATTTCCCACCTGTCTACATCATCAGTTTTTCTTTCTGACGGTCATAATAATAAACCTGATAAGAAAGAATCTCCTCCTCTTCTACCTGAGTCTGATTTACTTCCTTTACCATCTTTGCTAATTCTTCTCTGGAATACTGTCCCAGATCCGGGACCAGAATACATTCATGAATACTGCTTGGCAGCACAAAGAAATTTTTTCTCAGAATTTTTGAAATGTGGCTTAACACATGAGGATACAGCAAAACCGCCGCCCCAAAACATTTTTCCTGATTAGTAAGGACATACATGATCTCTTCTCCTTCATACTGACATATATTTTCCCCTGTCAGCTCTCGGATCAATGCATCCATGCCCTGAAACTTGTAGGGCAGTTTCCTGCTGGTATTCATTACCGCATCTTCCAGCAGCTGCTGCGCACTGATATTCCATGAATCCAGATTGCAATTATGGATCAGCATAGTTGCACCTTGAAATCTTCCTCTTTCCAGTCGATAGTAAAATACAACCGCAAGATCCAGATAAATTATGTGGGGAACTTTTCTCAGAAGAATCTGGTTCATCTCATAATTGATCAGCTTAAAATATACTTGTCCTCTCGCTGCTTCATAATTTTCAAAACAGTCCAAAGAAAAATCCACCTCTCTTTCCTGGCAGGCATTCCGTTTTAAAATCAACTCCGCCACACTCTCAATATTTCCGCTGCTTTTCCACTCTTCATAAAACTCCTGAAGGTAAATTGTAGGTGCAATGCACTCCTTCTCTCCCAGGATCACCACAGCTTCCGCCTTGATCCCATTGTTCTTCTCAACTGTCTGGATCCTGATTTTTATCCCTTCTTCCGTTTTTCGGAGAAGACAGTCCATCAGTTCTTTTTTGAATGTCTCATACTCCATAGGCATCCATCCTTTCTTTTTATTTTATATTTATACAGGATTTAAAAATCCTGAAAATATAACTGTTTTGACACTCATTTAGAATAGGGGATTATTTTCTGCGAATGCAGAAAAAAGATAAAAAAGGCTTAATATGACAAAAACTGCTGCAAAAAGCTTTCTGCAGCAGTTCTCTTACGTTTCTTATACTCTGGACAGGTATTCTCCTGTTCTGGTATCGATTTTGATCACATCTCCCTGATTTACAAAAAGCGGCACATATACTACTGCGCCGGTTTCAACAGTTGCCGGCTTAGTAGCTCCCTGAGCTGTATTTCCAGCAAATCCAGGTTCTGTCTCTGTGATCTCCAGTTCTACAAATAAAGGCGGCTCGATAGCAAATACACTTCCGTTATAGGAACATACTTTAACGGTTTCGTTTTCCTTAACAAATTTTAAAGAATCGCCTACGGTTTCCTTATCAATAGCGATCTGATCATAGGTCTCATTGTTCATAAAGTTGAACAGTTCTCCATCGCTGTACAAGTACTGCATATCAACACGGTCAATACGAGCCTGTGGGAATTTTTCTGTAGGTCTGAAAGTTTTCTCCACAACGCCTCCGTTAATTACATTTTTTAATTTTGTTCTAACGAATGCAGCACCTTTTCCCGGTTTAACGTGCTGAAATTCCATAATCTGTACTACATTACCATCAATTTCCAGTGTGAGACCATTTTTAAAATCTCCTGCTGATATCATAATGATACTCCTCCTTATTCGTCCATTGGGAAAAAAAGCAAAATTTTTCCGCTGTACTTTATTCTATAATACATCCTGGTATTTTTCAACTGTTTTTTCGCCTTCTCAGCTCTTTCCTATAAAAATAAAGTACGATTTTTTCCAGCTTTCTCTTAAGCACGATCTGGATTTCCTCTTTAGGATGAATGGGCTTCACCAAAATATTATACATTCCCGTTCTTTTTGCGCCGTACACATCAGTAAAAAGCTGGTCTCCAATAAATACTGTATTTTTCAGATTGGTTCCCATCAGTTCCATTGCTTTCAGATAGTTTTTGCGCCCCGGCTTATGGGCATTTTCAATAAAGCTGACCTGAATATTTTTATTAAAGGAACTGACCCTTTCATACTGATTATTAGAAAGCAGGCAACAGGAAAACCCAATCTTTTTAAGCCTTCTGAACAGTTCCTCTGCCCGTTCATCCGCCGGCGCCCCATGAGGCACCAGCGTATTGTCTATATCAAATATAATCCCTCTGTATCCTTTTTCATACAGTTTTTCAAAATCTATACTGTAAGTTGACTCCATATATTCATCGGGAAAAAATCTCTCCAGCATACCACCTGGTTCCTTTCTTTTCTTTGAAACCTATGGTAACAGCACCGGAGGATTTTGTCAAACTCAGCGTTCCTCCAAAGATACATAAGGCTGTTCTTCCAGAACATTCTTGTATGCCGGACGGATGATCTTATCGGTATTGATCAGCTCTTCCATACGGTGGGCACTCCATCCCACTATACGGGCAATGGCGAACATCGGGGTATACAGTTCCAGAGGAAGTCCCAGCATGCTGTATACAAAACCGCTGTAAAAATCCACATTGGCGCTTACGCCTTTGTATATCCGGCGTTCCTGAGCGATCACTTCAGGAGCCAGCCTTTCAATTTTAGCATACAGTTCATAATCTTTTTTTCTTCCTTTTTCTTCTGCAAGCTGTTTTACAAATTTCTTAAAAATCTGAGCTCTCGGGTCTGAAATAGAATATACCGCATGGCCCATACCGTAAATAAGACCTCTTTTGTCGAATGCCTCTTTATGCAGGAGTTTGACCAGATAAGCCCGGATCTCGTCCTCATCGTTAGGATCTTTAATGTGTCTTTTCATATCATGGAACATACTTACTACTTTAATGTTAGCGCCCCCGTGTTTTGGGCCTTTAAGAGATCCAAGAGCAGCAGCAATAGTAGAATAAGTGTCTGTCCCTGAAGATGATACGACATGGGTGGTAAAGGTAGAATTGTTGCCTCCTCCATGTTCCATGTGAAGCACCAGTGCCAGATCCAGGATCGTAGCCTCAAATGGAGTGTACTTCTTATCCGGTCTGAGCATCAGCAAAATATTTTCTGCTGTAGACAAATGCTTTTCCGGATTATGGATATACAGACTCTTCCCCTGGTTGTAATGTCTGTGAGCCTGATAACCATATACGGAAAGCATTGGGAACACACTGATAAGATTGATACACTGGCGAAGTACATTGGATAATTCGATATTTTCCGGATCTGCATCATAAGAATAAAGAGTAAGAACACTTCTGGACAGAGTGTTCATCATGTCCCGGCTGGGAGCTTTCATGATAACGTCTCTTACAAAATTTCTTGGAAGACTTCTCTGTGCGGCTAATATGCCTTTAAATTCTTCCAGCTCGTTTTTGTTGGGCAATTTTCCGAAAAGAAGAAGATATGTAGTTTCTTCAAAACCAAATCTCTTATCTGACAAAAATCCCTGGGTCAGCTTTTCTATATTAATTCCCCGATAATACAACTCGCCTTCACAGGGAACAGTCTTTCCATCCACCACTTTACTGGAAACGATATTGGAAATCTGAGTGAGTCCCGCAAGAACTCCTTTTCCATTTATATCCCGGAGTCCCCTCTTTACATCATATTTTCCATACAAATCAACGTCTATCTTACCATGCTCTCTGCAGATTTCTGTTAGAGCTTCTAACTGAGGCGTAACTTTCATATTGAATCCTGACATTTAGATTCCCCCTTTTCTTTCTTCATCTTTCATCACTTTAGCACGATACTATATTATCATACCCTTTTATAAGGTGACAAGATAATTTTTTCTAAACAATTTATGAACTCCCCCGTAATATAAACAAAATCTTTCTTATCTTTTTATTTTCAGGCAGTTTTTTCAACCGCCTGAAAATATTTTTTAACAACACAGACTAATCTTCTTTCAGGCTTATTTTTGCCAGAGCCTGGGCAAAAGCATTATTAATAGGCTCCTGAGCCTCCTTATGCTGTTTGTTCAGATACCTCTGCACATCTCTCTTGCTTACCCCCGCTCCTTCTTTCTCTCTTCTGGCCTGGAAGCTGGAAAGTTTTTCTTTATAACCGCAGGTAGAGCAGATAAAAGTATCCTCTTTTCCTTTCAGATACAATTCCATTTTTCTATGACAGTTAGGACAGCGGGCATTGGTAAGCCGGGAAATTGTCTCTCTGTGGCCGCAGTTTCTGTCCTGACACACCAGCATTTTACTGTTTTTCCCGTTTACTGCCAGCATCCTTTTTCCGCACACCGGGCATTTGGTATTTGTAAGATTATCATGCCGGAAAGTTCCCTGGCCGGATTTGATCTCTCCGATGATTTCTTCCGTATAGTTTTTTATATCCTTTAAAAAAATATTTTTCTTTAGTTTTCCCTGGGCGATCCTGGAAAGCCGCATCTCCCAGTCTGCAGTCAGTTCCGGCTTTTTCAAGTCTTCCGGCACCAGTTCCAGAAGCTGTTTTGCCTTAGAAGTCAACAGGATATCGCTGCCTCTTTTTTCCATAAGAAAGGTGTGAAAAAGCTTTTCGATAATATCTGCTCTGGTTGCTACAGTTCCCAGCCCCCCGGTCTCTCCCAGCGTTTTGGCTGCCTGGACGTCCTTTGACCGCATATATTTTACTGGATTTTCCATAGCGGAAAGAAGCGTAGCTTCGTTGAAATGAGCAGGCGGCTGAGTCTTCCCTGCAGAAATATCGGCTCTGTCTATCTTCAGCCGCTGGCCCTGCTCCAATTCTTTCAGGGTCTGAAATTCTTCTTCCTCATCTTCCGTCCATTCTCCTTCATAAGCTTCTTTCCAGCCCTGGCTCTTCACGATTTTTCCTTTTGCAGTAAAAGTTTCCCCTCCTGCCTGTCCCCTGACAGTAGTCTGCTCATATTCAAAAGGAGGATACAGAACGCTGCAGAAACGTCTTACCACCAGATCATAAATCTTTCTTTCTTCATTTGTCATATGATCCAGCTGGACAAACTGCTCTGTAGGAATGATCGCATGATGATCGCTGACTTTCTTGTCGTCTACAAAAGATTTGCTTGCTTTTACCGGACGCATAGACAAAGGACCTGCAATCTTTCTGTAAGGCCCCACGGCGCAGGCTTTCAGCCTTTCTTTGATCGTAGGAACGATATCGCTTCCGATATACCGGGAATCAGTTCTCGGATAGGTAAGGACCTTATGATTTTCATACAGACGCTGCATAATATTCAGAGTTTCTTTTGCAGAAAATCCAAATTTCTTGTTGGCATCCCTCTGAAGTTCCGTAAGATCATACAGTCCCGGCGCATAAGTTTTCTTGCCGGTCTTTTCAATTTCCTTTATCTCCAGGATCCCATTTCCTGTCCTGGATTTTATCTCTTCCATCCGTTCCTTTGAAAAAGAACGGCGGCTTCCGCTTTTTTCTTCCTGCCAGGAGAAGCGGAGTCCTCCTGCCAGAAGAGTCAGGCTATAATATTCCTGAGGCTTAAACTGACGTATTTCTTCTTCTCTTGCTGCGATCATGGCAAGGGTCGGTGTCTGGACTCTGCCGCAGGAAAGCTGTGCGTTATATTTGCAGGTAAGAGCTCTGGTTGCGTTGATCCCCACCAGCCAGTCAGCTTCCGCTCTGGATACAGCGGCATCATACAGAGGTTCATACTCTCTGCCGTCTTTTAGATGAGCAAATCCTTCTTTGATGGCCTTATCCGTTACAGAAGAGATCCATAACCGTTTAACAGGTTTCGTGCAGTGAGCCTTTTCCAGGATCCACCTGGCCACCAGTTCCCCTTCCCTGCCTGCATCCGTAGCAATAATGATCTCATTTACGTCTTTTCTGAAAAGCTGGGCCTTTACCGCCTGATACTGTTTCGATGTCTGTCTGATCACGACCAGCTCCATTTTTTTTGGCATCAAAGGCAGATCTTCCATCTTCCATTCTTTATATTTTTTATCATATTCTTCAGGGTCTGCCAAAGTAACCAGATGCCCCAGAGCCCAGGTTACCACATATTGATTTCCTTCCAGCGCCCCGTTTATTTTTTTACTGCACTTAAGGACTCTTGCAATATCTCTGGCAACCGAAGGCTTTTCTGCTAAAACCACAGATTTCATATTTCTGTCTCCATTTCTCAATAAACTTCTATTATTTTGCGTCATGGACAACATTATACTCTATGTTCTTCCATCTCTTCAAGAACAATCTGCCCTCCCTGAAGATGGTGCCTACATGGTCTTTCCAAAAAATACTGCAGTTTTTTTCACTTTTTCCATCAAATCAGCAAAGCTTTCCGGAGTAAGAGACTGTTTTCCGTCACAGAGAGCCTTTTCCGGATTATTATGGACTTCGATCATCACCCCGTCTGCTCCCGCTGCAATAGCGGCCAGGGTCAAAGGTTCTACCATAAAACGGATTCCAGCCGCATGACTGGGATCTACGATCACCGGAAGATGAGTCTTAGACTTCAGCATAGGAATGGCCGAGATGTCCAAAGTATTTCTCATGGAAGTCTCAAAGGTACGGATTCCTCTTTCGCACAGGATGACCTGCTCGTTTCCTCCCGCCATAATATATTCAGCGCTCATCAGCAGTTCTTCCAAAGTATTGGCCATTCCTCTTTTTAAAAGAATAGGCTTTCTGATTTTTCCCAGTTCTTTTAAAAGTTCAAAATTCTGCATATTTCTTGTGCCGACCTGGATCACATCTACCTCTTCAAACAAAGGCAGATGTTCAGCGCTCATAATTTCTGTTACGACAGGAAGACCTGTGGCTTTCTTAGCTTCCAAAAGCATTTTCAGTCCTTCGCTTCCAAGGCCCTGGAAAGAATAGGGCGAAGTTCTGGGTTTAAACGCGCCGCCTCTTAAGAGGCCCGCTCCTGCTTTCTGCACATCAAAAGCCACTTCTGTCATCTGTTCTTTTGACTCTACGGAACAAGGACCTGCGATCACCTGGAAATTCCCTCCTCCGATTTTCCTCCCGCCTGCTTCAATCACAGTGTCCTTGGGATGCATAGCTTTGTTTGCCTTTTTGTACGGCTCATTGATCCGCTTTACAGATTCAATCACATCCAGGGCTCCCAGCCATTCTTCATCTACTTCGGTGGTATCCCCGATCAGGCCGATAAGAGATGTATTCATTCCTTCCGACAGATGGAGCTTCAGCCCCATATCTGTCAGCTGTTTTTTCAGTTCCTCCACTTTTTTCTGGTCCGCATTGTTTTTCAATACAAGTATCATGATAATTTCCTCCTATAATCTGAAAAAGCCGGTGTCTGCTGCAGACACCGGCTTTTCTCCATGGACAGTGTTTCCTATCAGGAATTATTTCTGCAGCAAAAAGAACCTGCGCCATAAAAGCCCAGGAAGCAGTAATAAAAATAGGAATTTCCATTTCCGCAAAGATTCTGCCGCACCATTTCACTGTACCAGCCTTTCTGTTTTGAGTTACTCCTATCATATCCGGGTGCCAGCCATTTGTCAACTATAAATTTTAGCAATTTAAAGCGAAATAGTGTTTTCCTCCATTTTACAAAAAAGAATTGTCAGTATCAGTCATGTCTTTTATAATAGATTTAGAATATTTATGTTTTTAACACTGGCAAAGGAGAAATGGTCATGAACAGCCAAAATAATCTCAGCCTGCAAGCCCATCAGGTCATTCGTGAAGTGCAAAAAGCAGTCATCGGAAAAGAAGAATGCATACGCAAAGTTATGATGGCGATTTTAGCCTCCGGCCACATCCTTCTGGAAGATATCCCGGGAGTAGGGAAAACAACCATGGCTCTGGCTTTTTCCAAAGCTTTAAATCTCCGGGAAAAACGTCTTACTTTTACTCCTGATGTTCTGCCTGCAGACCTTACCGGTTTTACCATGTACAGAAAAGAAACCGGAAAATTTTATTATCAGCCGGGAGCCGTAATGTGCAACCTTTTCCTGGGAGATGAAATAAACCGTACTTCCCCCAGGACCCAGTCTGCCCTTCTGGAAGTTATGGAAGAGGGCCAGGTCAGCGTAGACGGGGTCACCCATCTGCTGCCCAGACCCTTCATTGTAATCGCTACCCAGAATCCCGCAGGCTCTGCAGGAACACAGCTTCTCCCCCAGTCTCAGTTGGATCGTTTTACAGTCTGTCTTACTATGGGCTATCCGGATATCAATGAGGAAATTTCTATCCTGAAGGGCAGGATCGCCCGAAATACTATTGAACAGGTGGCCCCGGCGGCAGATGCCTCTGAACTGCTCCGGATGCAGGATGAAGTCCGGAATATCTTTATCCACGACCGGATCTATCGTTATATAGTCTCTCTAATCCAGGCTACCCGAACGAATCCCATGACTGAACTGGGTGTCAGTCCCCGGGGAACTCTGTCCCTTGCCAGAATGGCCCAGGCCAACGCTTATCTTCGGAATAAAACCTATGTTACTCCTGATGACATTCAGGAAGTTTTCATGGATGTATGCGCCCATCGCATGATTCTGAACGCAAAAGCCAGGATCAGCCACCTTACCCCGTTTTCGATTTTAGAGGAGATCCTGAAAACTGTCCCCGGCCCTTCCCTCCGTAAATCCTGAGGTGAGATCATATGATGATAAATCCTTTTTTTCTTCTGGTTTTCTTTGTTTTGCTTTACCTTGCTGTATTGTACGAAAGTAATGCCGCCCTGGCTCTCTGTCTTCTTTTTGTATTCTGGTTTGTAGGTTCAATCCTTCAGCTTTTGTATAATATCCAGAAAGTCCGGATGGACTTTCCTCCTTCTGCCAACAGCAGTAAAGAAAATCAGGCTGTTTTTACTTTAACTGTAAAAAATCCCGGCCTACTGCCTGTATCCGGTATAAAGCTCCGGCTTATTCTCCTGGATCAAAATGGACACAAAGCAGAAAGTAAAATTCTTTCTCTTTCTCTTGGCCCCAGATGCCGCAGAAAATATTCTCTTACCTTTTCTTCCCCTTATTGCGGAAGGTTCCAGATATACATAAAAAAAATGCGGATATACAGTTTCTTCTCTCTGGCCCGGATATCCCGGCGGACAGATTACCTGGGAGAAGCCCTGTTCTTTCCAGAGCCTTCTCTCATCCCATTAAGACTTAGTGAACAGACAAGATATTTTTCTCCCGAAGGAGAAGATACTTTGGAAAATCCATTCCTCTCTTCTGTCTCAGGAAGTTTTCAGGACGACGTCCGCAGCTATCATCCCGGAGACCGTCTGGGGCTGGTACACTGGAAGCTCAGTGCCCGGGCCGATGAATTGCTGATACGGAGCCCTGTCACCGGAGAAGGCTTTTCCATTCTTCTGTTTCTGGATCTGAAGGCGCCTGTTCAGATAAATTCTGTCAAACAGATCAGCAGCTTTTTTCAATGCGCAGCCTCTCTCTCTTTCAGCATGCTGGAAATAAAATGCAGCCATCTGATGATCTGGTTTGACCAAAAGGCCCAGTGTTTCCAGCGGCTTCCCATACGCAATGAAGAAGATCTGACATTTGCCCTGTATTTTCTCCTTCATGGAAAATTTTATCAGGAATCCAGAGATCTTTATGCCCTGTATTCCCAGGAGTATCCCACAGATACCTGGGCTTCCCGTCTGCTGTTGGACACCAGGCTGGAACTTTGGCAGGAGGATATAAAACTCCTCTCTACTGACGCTGTGAACTGGAAAGAAGATCTGGCGCTGACAGAAATTACTTTATAATTTGGGAGGATGAAGATGAAGAAGATTGAAAATTTTTATTTAACCATACAGTCCGGAAGACCTGAATCAAACAAGAACCCCTTTCTTCTGGGATTTTTCTGCTCTTTTCTTCTGTTCTTTTTTTCCTGCGCCAGCTTTGTTCTGAATTTTTCTTTGATCTTTTCCCCGGATTTTTCTTTTATGCGAATGGTTGAATTGTGTATGATCCTGGGCTTCGGCGGGGCATTGCTTTTTTCTTTTAGAAAGACAAAAAGGTTTTTTTTACTTTTTTTCGGAACCTTAGGCATACTGTTGCTGTTCTTTTTGATCTTTCGGGCAGATTTTTTCCGGCAGTTTTCCAGCGCCCTGGGAGCGGTGGAAAATCAGGTTAAAACTGTTTATAATTTCAGTCTCTTTCCCGGATATAGTGATTCCATAAAAGATAAATTAGTCCTTTTGATATTTTTTCTTATCTTTTATCTGCTGATGACGCTTTTCGTTATGCTATGGAAAAATACTATACTCTTTGTGCTGCTTCTGGGATTTCCGTTTTTCTGTTCTTATCTGCTGGAAATCCCGGTTCCGGCCATTCTGTTTTTCCTGCCAGTAGAAGCCTTTATTTTATGGAAGGGCGCCCTGTATCCCAAAACCATATCCAGATTCTGGCTTCTGGTCCTTCCGGCCCAGGGTCTGCTGTTTTTGGCCGCCGCTTATCTCTTTACTCCTATGATTGCTCCGCAGGTTTTTCAGTCCAGCGAGGCCTTATCTTCCTATGTCAATACGATAGGAAACAGGATTTTATCTGGAAATGATGACTCTCCGGAACCTGTCCAGCCAGAAGGAGGAACCAATGGTACTTATATGTTTTCCTACGAAGATCAGACAGATTCCCAGACGATTACCAGCAGCCCTCCAAGATATGCCTATCAGACAGTGCTGTCTGTGGAGCTCAGCAAGTCTTCCCCTTATACGCTCTATTTACGGGGATTTATCGGATCAGACTATATGGATTTTCAGTGGACTCCTCCCGAAGACCAAGAATGGTATGCCTATGCCCAGACAAGGGGGCTTTCCCGGCAGCAGGCCCAGGATATCTACAATCTTCCCTTGTATTCCATTCCCGCAGAGGACATCCTCTCCCTTTCCATGGAATTTTCTTTTTCTCCCGGTTTTACTTATCTGCCTCTGTCCAGCCAGGGAGAAGGTGTCGCCCTTTCTGAAAGCAACCAGTTTGCCGGCTCCGCTCCCAGGAGTATAAGCGCACAGTACTTTCCTCTTACTATAGATACTATAGATACCCCTTCTCTGGAGAATTTTTCCCAAAGCAGCGGGGATCTGCTGGAAGCATATGGAGATTTCTGCCGCAGCCGCTACCTTTTCTGGGATCAGGAAGAGATGGAAAGCGTCACGGGAGAACTTACTCAGCTTCCAGTCTACTCTTCTATGCCTTTGGAACCTTCCGATGAAGATATTGTCAATGCGGCGGAAGAAATCCAGAATTTTCTCTGGAGCCATGCTTCCTATAGTCTGGCTCTGGATCCTTTTTCTTCTGACAGCACCATAGCCCGGGAACTGCTCTATGAACAGCAAAGAGGTTTCTGTATCCACTTTGCCACAGTAGGCACCCAGCTTTTCCGCATGTACGGCATTCCGGCCAGATATGTCAGCGGTTACGCCGTTTTGGCAGATGACATGATGTCCAAAGACTCAGAAGGGCCTTTCACTGAAGATATCTCTGATTCCCAGGCTCATGCCTGGGTTGAAGTCTACACCCAGGGCGCCGGATGGGTTCCTGTGGAAGTAACTCCTGGATTTAATCCTTACACAGCCTCTGCAGTTGTAGAAATTCCTGAGGAAACTCCTGAGGAAGTAACTCCTGAGGAAAATGTCCAAGAAGAAATCACTGCCGGCGCAGAAGGGCCTTCTGAAAATATAGGAGCTTTTAGCATCCTGTTTTCTGTGGGAAAAGGCCTCCTGATCACCGTATCAGTTCTGAGTGTGCTGTTTCTGCTCCTGCTGTTCCTCCGCCGCCAGCTCTTCCGTCTCCGGCTGGGATATTTTTCCGGAAGCCCCACTCAGGCATACCTGACTGTTTTCAAAAATCTGATTAGGCTCTGGAAGCTGGAGTTTTCCATAAAGATCCAGGCTTCCACAGACCGTGAATATTTCCGCCTTCTCTCAGAAAAACTCCCTGAGCCCCTGAAAGAAGAATTTACCGCTCTGTACGCCACCACAGAAGCCTTCGCCTACGGCCAGAAAAAGCCTTCTCCCGCCCAGCTCCGTAATCTCCGCCATTACTACCTGCGGCAGCGGAAAACCTACCTTGCCGGAAAAAAGGGACTGGAAAAACTCAGCAGCCTGCTGGTATAACCTCTTCCGCTCCCAAAACCTAAAAGAACCGCCATCTGTTTTATGCGAATTCGCCGAGCACGCTTTGAGACCACAGGCTCAAAGCAGCGCAGGCTGAGCAATAAAACAGATGGCGGTTCCTGAGAACTTTGCACCCCGGAAGCGGCTTATACCGCTTCCGCCTTTTCAAACTGACTATTATATAGATTTGCGTAGAACCCGCCTGCTGCCAGCAGTTCCTCATGGGTTCCCTGTTCAATGATATCTCCCTCATTCATGACCAGGATCAGGTCTGCGTCCCGGATAGTTGAGAGACGGTGAGCGATAACAAAGCTGGTCCTTCCTTTCATCAGGTTATCCATAGCGCTCTGTATCCGTTCCTCGGTCCTGGTATCCACAGAGGAAGTGGCTTCATCCAGGATCAGGATCTTATTATCTGCCAGGATTGCTCTGGCAATGGTAAGAAGCTGTTTCTGTCCCTGAGAAATGTTATTGGTCTCCTCATTCAGGACCATCTGATAACCTCCCGGCTGGGACATGATAAAGTGATGGACATGGGCTGCCTTGGCTGCGGCGATGACTTCTTCATCTGTGGCGTCCAGCCGTCCGTACCGGATATTTTCCATAATAGTTCCGTGGAACAGCCAGGTATCCTGGAGCACCATGCCGAACATTTCCCGCAGTTCGCTTCTGTTAAAGTCTTTTACATTGTGGCCGTCAATCAGGATCTCCCCGGAATTTACATCATAAAACCGCATGAGCAGCTTGATCATGGTGGTCTTTCCCGCTCCTGTAGGACCTACGATAGCCACCTTCTGTCCTTCCTTCACCTTCATGTTGAAATCATGGATGATCACATGACTTGGATCATAGCCGAAAGCCACATGACGGGCTTCCACATTTCCATCTAAGTTGTGGATATCCACCGGGTTCTCCACAGTCTGGTCTTCTTCCTCCTCATCCAGGAACTCAAAGACTCTCTCTGCAGCCGCTGCAGAAGACTGGAGCATATTCGTCACCTGGGCGATCTGCTGGATAGGCTGGGTAAAGTTCCGGATATACTGAAAGAAAGCCTGGATATCTCCTACCGCCACGTTGCCCCGGATCACCATATAGCCGCCTAAAAGAGCTACCATTACATACCCCAGATTTCCTACAAACTGCATAATAGGCATCATCATGCCGGAGAAGAACTGGGATCTCCATGCGGAGGTATACAGCTTGTCGTTGGTCTTTTCAAAATCACGGATCACATCTTCCTGTTTATTAAAGGCCTGGACTACGTTATGTCCCCCATAGATCTCCTCTACCTGGCCGTTTACTTCACCTAAATATCTCTGCTGATCACGGAAATATTTCTGAGAATGTTTCATTACATTTCCGATGATCACCATAGAAACCGGCAGGATCAGAAGAGAAGCCAGAGTCATCCATACATTGATAGACAGCATCATGACAAATACGCCGATCAGGGTGGTCACAGATGTGATCATCTGAGTAAAACTCTGGTTAATGCTGGTCTGAAGGGTATCCACATCATTGGTGATCCTGGAAAGGATCTCACCGTGAGTCTTGGTCTCATAGTATTTCAGAGGAAGCCGGTTCAGCTTTCCGGAAATATCTTTTCTCAGATTATAGGTCACATTGTTAGAGATCCCTGACATGATAAATCCCTGGACAAAGGAAAATACTGCGCTGACCAGATACAGGCACATGGCTCCGATAAGGATCTGGGCGATCTTTCCGAAATCAATTCCCGCTCCTCCGCTGATCTTTGACACGATCCCGTTAAAAAGCTCTGTAGTGGCTTTTCCCAGGATCTTCGGGCCGATAATATTAAAAATGGTGCTTCCTACCGCAAACAGCAGCATGATAAAAAGCTGGATACGGTATCTCTCCATATAGATAAAAAGTCTTTTCATTGCCCCTTTGAAATTCTTGGCTTTCTCCCCGGACATTCCACGTCCGTGTCTGCCCATAGGGCCTCTCGGTCTTTCATTACTCATTGGCTAATTCCTCCTCTGACAACTGTGACATGGCGATCTGGCGATATACGTCACAGGATTTTAAAAGCTCTTTATGAGTTCCCTGACCAACCACACGTCCTTCATCCAGTACCAGGATACGGTCTGCGTGAAGAATAGTGCTGATACGCTGTGCGACGATCAGCGTGGTGGCATCCTTGGTTTCTTTTTTCAGCGCTCTTCTCAAGACTACATCTGTCTTGTAATCAAGAGCGGAAAAACTGTCATCAAAAATATAGATCTCCGGATTCTTGGCAATAGCCCTGGCAATGGACAGACGCTGTTTCTGACCTCCGGACACGTTGGTTCCCCCCTGAGCAATAGGATCTTCCAGTCCGTCTTCTTTTTCCTGGATAAAATCCCAGGCCTGGGCGATCTTGGCTGCTCTTTCTACCTCTTCAGGAGAGGCGTCGTCATTTCCGTAACGGATATTGGAATCAATGGTTCCGGAGAACAGGACTCCCTTCTGAGGCACATAGCCGATCTTATTCCTAAGGCTCTTCAGATCCATTTCCCGGATATCCACACCGTCAACCAGGATCTTTCCTCTGGTCACATCAAAGAATCTGGGGATCAGATTTACCAGCGTACTCTTACCGCTTCCGGTACTTCCGATAAAGGCCACGGTCTCTCCTTTTTTCGCAGTAAAGCTGATATCGGAAATTGTCTCCTCATCAGCTCCCGGATAAGCAAAGCCTACATGGTCGAAAACCACTTCTCCTTTTCTGTCCGGGGAAGGTTCTGTATGATTTTCTCCATCCTGGATACTTACTTCTGTCTCCATAACTTCGTTGATACGCTTTGCGGAAACACCGGCTCTCGGTATCATAATAGACATCATAGTGATCATCAGGAAGGCCATAATGATCTGCATAGCGTACTGCATGAAGGCCATCATATTTCCTACCTGCATGGTTCCGTCATCTACGGCATGGGAGCCGTTCCAGACGATCAGCACTGTGATCCCGTTCATGATCAGCATCATTACCGGCATCATAAAGGTCATACACCGGTTTACAAAAAGGTTGGTCTTCATCAGTTTATAATTTGCGTCTTCAAAACGCTCTTCTTCATGTTTCTCTGTGCTGAACGCACGGATCACATAGACGCCGGTAAGGATCTCCCTTGCCACCAGGTTCAGGTTATCGATGAGATACTGGAGCTTGGTGAACTTAGGCATGGCGATCTTAAACAGCAGACCTACAAACAGCATGATCACGACCACGGCCAGCGCCAGGATCCATGTCATAGAAGCATCGGTCTGGAATACTTTATATACGCCTCCGATCCCCAGGATAGGCGCATAAAGAACGATACGGAAGATCATGGCGAAAAGAAGCTGGATCTGCTGTACGTCATTGGTGCTTCTGGTAATAAGTGAAGCTGTGGAAAAATGATTCAGCTCTGCGCCGGAAAAAGAAAGGACTTTCCGGTACACACTGTTTCTCAGATTTCTTCCCAGTGTAGCCGCAACCCTTGCGGATAAGAAGGTAACGGTGATCGCCGCTGCCATTCCCAGAAAGGCAAGACCCAGCATCTTTCCTCCGGTGAGAAGGATATAATGCATCTGCATCTGATCCAGGTCCTGCCCCTGAGCGCTGTATTCGTCCTGGACAAACAGCACTGCTGACTGAGTCACGATAGAATCCGGCATCTGCTCAAACTGTTCTTCCATACCGGAAAGCATCTGAGAGAGCTGCTCCTTTGGGATCTGTTCCAGAATCTGGAAAATATCAGCGTCCTGATCCAGTCCCATCTGTTCTTTTATCTGAGCCACTTCCTGGGAAGAAGGATCGGAAAGGCCGGTTACGATCAGTTCCGGAACTCCTAAGATACTGTTCAGTTCTTCCCGTTCTTCAGAACTGATATCTTTCAGCTCATACATCCAATCGGTCAAAGTATAGTCTTCCTGGACCTGTTCTCTGTCCTCCTGGTCCATAAACAAAAACAGTTTATCAGCGGATTCTTCCCGGAGCTTTTCCGGTACTCCGTCTTCTATGCCCTTTTGCTGGATTCCCACATTGATGATATCTGATGTGTAATCCGGCAGAGACAGATCGCAAAAGGCCTGAACAAACAGAAGGAGAAGGATCATCACGAGATAATACCATCTCTCCTTCATGTAATGAAACATTTTTAACATACTGTCACCCCTTATTTTGTCTTTCTATGTTTTTTTCATTGCCGCCTTCTTCCAGGTTCTGGATCATCTGAAGGAAAAAACGGCGCAGGAGACAAATCTCGCTTTCAGAAAAGTCTTTAAAAAGAGCTTTTTCTCTTTCTTTTATACATTCTCTTGTCCTTCTGGTCACAGCCTTTCCTTCTTCCGTAAGGTATATACGGCTTAAACGCTGATCCTTTTCATCGGCTCTCCGTTCTATGATCCCGGCTTTTTCAAGTCTCTTAATAGAAACAGCAACTGTAGGCGGACTTATCCTGAGCGCCTGGGAAATCTCTTTCTGACTGATTCCCTCCCGGCAGAACACCAGACCTACCAAAGGCACCTGTTTCGGATGAATCCCAAAGTCCTTTACCAGAGCAAAAGCTTTCTTATAGTAAAGATGTGTCAGCCTTACAAACAGGTTCTGCAGGTCCTCTTCCCTTTTCTCTTCCTCCATTTTTTCATCTCCTTCCTTTAATTAGTCGGCTAACTTATAATATGGCAATTTCCTGATATTTTCAACCCTTAATTTTATATTTTTAAATTTTTTTATAATTAATTTACAAAATTTCATTTAGTCAGCTAACTTTTGTGCAAAATCACATACTCCGGATTTTCTTATTTCAGGCTGCAGTCGGGGATGTCGCATTAATCAAAATCGAGAATATGACTAATGCGACATCCCCTCGTTGTTTTATGATACAATGAGTATTGTATTAAATTTTGTTTTGGAGGGTAACATGAAAGATATGAATAAGATCAGGCCTTGTTTGGCCAAAGATGTGGAAGCAGTTGTCACCAGTTTTAATCAGGGGACTATGGTCCTGGAAGCAGTTCAGTCTTTATGTGAACAGACCCTGCTGCCTGCCAGGATCCTTCTCGTAGATGACGGCTCAACAGATAAGGATTCCATTTGTATATTGAAACAGATTGAATCGGACGCTAATTGGTCCGTTCCTATAGAGATCCTCCGTCAGCCCAACGGCGGGGTATCTGCAGCCAGAAACGCCGGTATCTGCAAAACCCAGGCTCCTCTGGTACTGGTGCTGGATGGAGATGACCGGCTGGAGCCTTCCTATATTGAAAAAGTCAGCGGTCTGCTGAGGAAGGATCCCTCTATGACTGCTGCTTCTTCCTGGCTCCATACCTTTGGCGTCCTTGACTCTGTAGTCCGTCCTCAGGGATGCGGTATAGCTGAATTTCTTTCCCGGAACTGCTGTCCTGCCACCCACATCCTCCGCCGGGAAGTCTGGAAGCAGTGCGGAGGCTATGATGAGTCTATGCGCTCCGGATTTGAAGACTGGGATTTTTTCCTCAGCATGCTGGAGACCGGCCCTGACGCCCATATCGGGATCCTTAAGGAAGCACTGATCGACTACCGGACTGCGCCTGCCTCCTTTAACCTGAGAAGCATGGAAAAGCGCCTGGAGCTGATGGAATTTCTTATCAACAAGCACAAGGCAGCTTATCAGAAGCATATGATCCAGGCCATACTGGGCATCGAATCCATCTCCATGTCCAGGCTCCGGGGCTGGGAAGAAGAAATCTCCCATGGGCTGGAGAAAGAACAGTCTCTGAGCAGAGCCTCCCAGGATTTCATGGAACATCCTACCTATGGAGACGGCGGCATGGCGGCGGCTGTCCGCATCGCATCTTTAAAGGCGCTGTCACATTAGTCAACATCGAGAATATTTATACATTTTATTGCTCAGTCTGTGCCGCTTTGAGCCTATGGTCTCAAAGCTATGCTCGACAAATTCGCATAAAATGTATAAATATTCCTAAAATATGCCTAATGTAACAACGCCTTCAAAAAGTTTAAAATTTCTATACAGTTTTTGTTTTTAGGTATTGCTGGTAAGCCTCCACTGGCATTTCTTTTCCTGTAAAGAGCAGGTAGTTTTCTGCTCCCTGCCAGAGCATCATGCCTTTTCCTCCGATGGTCTGGCAGCCGGCTTCCCCGGCTTCTTTCAGCATTCTGGTAACTTCCGGATTGTAGACTATATCTGCTACCACCAGGTCTGTTCTCAGCCATTCCTTTGGGATCAGCGTCTCTTCATGAAGATCCGGCTTCATTCCTACAATAGTAGCGTTTGCCAGGATATCCGCTTCTGCCACAGCTTTCTGCAGTTTTTCTTTGTCTTCCAGCCGGTCTACGATCACCTTACACTCCGGAACTCTTTCTTTCAATTTCCTTTGGGTTTCCAGGGCTCTTTCATAGAATTCATCCTGCCGGTTGAAAATATGGATCTCTTCCGTTCCTTCCAGGGCAAGCTGGACCTGGATAGCTGTGGCGGCGCCGCCTGCGCCTAAAACCAGGATCTTTTTCCCTTTGACTTCCACTCCATGCTCTCTTAAATTTTTCACAAACCCGATACCGTCTGTGATATAGCCGGTAAGAACACCTTCCTCATTGACAAAAGCATTGCAGGCCCCTACCAGCTGGGCTGCCGGAGACAGATGGTCCATAAGCTTAGCCGCAATATTCTTACAGGGCATGGTGAAATTTCCGCCTCTCATTTTCAGCAGGCGTATGGTGTTTATTGTCTCGGGCATATCCTCGGCTTTTACGTCAAAGGCCAGGTAGGCATAGTCCAGTCCGTCATGCTGGAAACAGAAATTATACATTTCCGGCGATGCGGAATGGCCTATAGGTGAGCCAAATAACCCCATTAAACCTGTATATCCGGATATTCTCTTTTCCATATTTTTCACTCTTCCTTCCTGTCCAGATCCAGCAGCTTCTTTACCAGTTCCTCACAGATCTCCAGCTCTGTCTTTCCATCTGTAGCCACGATGATATCCGCCGCCGCCTGGTATTTTTCCCGTCTTGCCTCCATCAGGCCGGCAATAAACTCTGTATTCTTGTTGTTTTCCAGAAGAGGGCGCTCATGGCTGTCCTTCACTCTCTCCAGGATCGTCTCCGGGCTGGCGGTAAGAAGCACCACTCTCCCGTTTTTCTTCATTTCCACTACATTCTGCTCTCTCAGGGGAACGCCGCCGCCGCAGGAGATCACTACATTGGTCCGCTCCTGCATTTCAATAAGGAGACTGGTCTCCAGATTCCGGAAGTATTCTTCTCCTCTGGTTTCAAAAATATCGGAAATACTCATGCCTTCTCTCTTGGCGATCATCTGATCCATTTCAATGATCTCCATATCAAAGAGCGTATGAAGGTATTCGGAAATGGTGGATTTTCCGGATCCCATAAAACCGATCAGGACGATATTATAGGAAAACAGCTTTCTGGCCTGTATCTTTTTACTGCTTTTCAGGATCGCCTGAAAGACATCTTCCACTTCCTGCTTATGTCTGTATCCTTCCAGTTTTTTCTCCAGCCAGATACGCTGCCGTTCTTCCTGCTCCGGCTGGAGCATAGGCATATCATTTTTTTCTTTATAGGCCATCAGCTCTTCCACTACGGCATTACGCCTGAGCAGTCCTTCCAGGATTTTTTCATTGCAGGCCATAAGTTCTTCTCTGTATTTTTCTAACTGGTCCATAATCTCTCCCTATCTCATCTGTTTTTTTCTTTTCATTTCCCGCTCTTTCTCTTCTGATAAAGCCGGCCACATTACGCAGAGCATGGTGACGAAGCAGGCAGTGCCTCCGATAAAGTTAGAGATCGGTTCTGCCAGGAAAACTCCATTTACACCTAATCCCGCCACATGAGGCAGCAGCAGGGTAAGAGGGATCACGATCACCGCTTTTCTCAGCAAAGAAAAGAAAATGGCGTGTTTCGCTTTACCCAGCCCGGTAAACACACTCTGTCCCGCAAACTGAAGGGACATAAAGCAAAATCCGAAGAAGTAGATCCGCATAGAAGGCACGCCGATCTTCATCAGCTCTTCTCCTCCGTTAAACATAGCAATAAATACTCCAGGGATCAGCAGGGTGATGATCCAGGCCAGTGTGGTATAGACGATGCCGATGGCCGCCATAACCTTGATCCCTGACTTCACCCGCCGGTATTCTCCGGCGCCGTAATTAAATCCGATCACAGGCTGAGATCCCTGGGTAAGACCGTTTACCGGAACACTGAGCACTTCACGGACAGAATTTACAATGGTCATAACCGCCACATAGGCGTCTCCTCCAAAGGACTGGAGAGTTACATTGCAGACAATCTGCACTCCGCAGTTGGTGGCCGCCATGATAAAACCGGAAAGACCGAGAGCCAGGATCTCTTTTACATATCCCAGGTTCATCTTCATCCTGGAAAGCCGGATCCGCAGAAGGGTATGTTTTCCTGTAAGGAATTTTACCACCCATATGGCGGAAACCGCCTGGGAGATCACCGTGGCAATGGCCGCTCCCTTTACACCCATTCCAAAGGCAAAAATAAAGACCGGGTCCAGCACAATATTGATCACAGCGCCGATGAGTACCGTAAACATACCGGTCCTGGCAAATCCCTGACAGTTGATAAATCCATTCATACTGAGACTGATCATAACAAAGACCGTTCCCAGCAGATAAATACTGATATAGTCGTCTGCATAGCCAAAGGTAGCGTCACTGGCTCCCAGGGCGTAAAGAAGAGGCTCCTTAACCGCCATTCCCACCAGGATCAGGATTATCCCCGTGATCAGGGTGAGGGTAAAAGAGGTCCCCATGATCCCTTCCGCCCGTTCCTCGTCGCCTTTTCCCCTGGCAATGGAACACAGAGGGGGCCCTCCCGTGCCCACCAGATTGGAAAATGCCGTGATCGCCGTGATAACAGGAAAAGCAACCCCTACTCCAGTAAGGGCTGCCGAACTGGCTCCCGGTATCCTTCCGATATAGATACGGTCTACGATATTGTATAATACATTTATAAACTGAGCTACAATAAGGGGAAGAGCAAGGCGGAGGATAGTCCCGCCTACGCTTCCCTTAGAAAAATCATGCTCCTCTTCTCTGACCTGATGATGATTCTTAAAAAAATGCATGATCCTACTCCCTGTTCTTCTTTTGTTTTACTGATGATAAGTTTTTAAAAAGTCCGCCAGTTTTTCCGTGGCTGTTTTCAGCTCCTCCACTCTGGGCAGATACACGATCCGGAAATGGTCCGGCTTATCCCAGTTAAAGCCTTTGCCATGAGTTACCAGGACTTTCTTTTCTCTCAGGAAATCTAAAGCGAACTTTTCATCATCATAGATATTAAATCTCTTCACATCGATCTTCGGGAAAATATAGAAGGCAGCTTTAGGCTTTACTGCTGACAGTCCCGGAATATCGTTGATCGCTTTGTAAATATATTCTCTCTGTTCATAGATCCTGCCTCCCGGTACCAGATACTCGTTCACACTCTGGTAGCCGCCCAGAGCCGTCTGTACAATAGACTGAGCCGGCACATTGGAACACAGCCGCATATTGGACAGCATGTTCAATCCTTCTATATAATCCTTTGCCTTGTCCTTGGCTCCGCTTAACACCATCCAGCCCACACGGAATCCGGCCACCATATGAGACTTGGAAAGGCCGTTGAGGGTGATACAGAAAAGATCCGGAGCCAGAGAAGCAATGGAAGTATGTTTGATCCCGTCCATGACCAGCCGGTCATAGATCTCATCGGAAAAGATCATCAGATCATGTTCTCTGGCAATATCTGCGATCTTCATAAGGATCTCTTCCGGATAAACCGCTCCGGTAGGATTATTGGGATTAATGATCACAATGGCTTTGGTCCTGTCTGTGATCTTGCTCTTCATATCTTCCAGATCCGGATACCAGTCCGATTCTTCATCACAGATATAGTGGACCGGTTTTCCTCCTGCCAGGGATACGCAGCCTGTCCAGAGAGGGTAATCCGGCGAAGGCACCAGGATCTCGTCCCCGTCGTCCAGAAGGGCAAGAGTCAGGATACTGATCAGCTCGCTGACCCCGTTTCCTGTATAAATGTCATTTATGGTCACATCAGGGATATTCTTTAACTGACAGTACTGCATAATAGCCTTCCTGGCAGAAAAAATCCCCTTGGAATCCGAATATCCCTGAGATTCCCGAAGATTATAGATCATATCCAGGATTACTTCCTCCGGTGCGTTAAACCCGAAAGGCGCAGGATTTCCGATATTCAGTTTTAAGACGTCTATGCCGCTCTCCTGCATGCGGTTTGCCTCATCCAGCACCGGTCCCCGGACATCATAGCAGACATCATCCAATTTTGAGGATTTCCGAAATGTACTCATACTGCTTCCCCCGTTTCTGTTTTATTTATAAAAATACTCAGTATTAACTACAGATTTTACCACTTTACTCTGCTGAGTTCAATCTTTTTCCCCGTGGATCTTCTGGAAATACTCCTGTATATTTTTTTCATAGCCGTTATCCGTAGGGTGGTAAAATTTCTTTCCCAAAAGCTCCGAGGGCATGTACTGCTGTTCCACATAATGATTGGGATAATCGTGAGCGTACAGATAGCCCACTCCATGTCCCATCTTTTTGGAGCCTTTATAATGGGCGTCCTGAAGGTGAGAAGGTACGGTAGTCTTGGTGGTCTTCACTGCTTCCATAGCGTCAAAGACCGCCATACAGGCCGCATTGCTCTTGGGAGCGCTGGCTACATAAGTCACCGCCTGGGCCAGAGGGATCTGGGCTTCCGGCATTCCCAGACGTTCCACCGCCTGAGCAGCCGCCACCGCCACCACCAGAGCCTGGGGATCTGCATTCCCCACGTCTTCTGCGGCACAGATCATGATCCTTCTGGCAATAAACTTAATATCTTCTCCTGCATAAAGCATTTTCGCCAGATAAAACACCGCCGCATCCGGATCCGATCCCCGCATACTTTTTATAAAAGCGGAGATGGTGTCATAGTGATTGTCCCCGGTTTTATCATAACGGACTACCCGCTTCTGTATACATTGAGAAGCAGTTTCCAGATCAATATGGATCTTTCCGTCCTCTCTTCTTTTGGTCGTCAGGATACCCAGCTCCAGGGCATTCAGCGCCGCTCTGGCGTCTCCCCCGGAAATATCCGCCAGAAACTCCCTGGCATCATCCTCCAGTACCGCATTGTAGCTTCCCATTCCCTTTTCCTTATCGGTGATCGCCCGGTCCAGAAGGGTTTCAATATTTTCCTTTGTGAGAGGCTTCAGCTCAAAGATGATAGATCTGGAGATCAAAGCCCCGTTTACTTCAAAATAAGGGTTCTCCGTAGTAGCGCCTATGAGGATCAGAGTGCCGTCTTCCACAAAGGGGAGGAGATAGTCCTGCTGCCCCTTATTAAAGCGATGGATCTCATCAATAAAGAGAATGGTCTTCTTTCCATACATACCCAGATAGTCCTGTGCTTCTTTTACCACCTCTTCCATGTCCTTTTTCCCCGCTACGGTAGCGTTGATCTGCCGGAACCGGGAGCTGGTGGTATTGGCGATGACCTTCGCCAGGGTGGTCTTTCCCGTTCCCGGAGGGCCGTAAAAAATAACGCTGCCCAGTTTATCCGCCTTAATGGCCCTGTATAGCAGCTTATCCTTCCCGATAATATGTTCCTGGCCCACAACCTCATCCAAAGTGGAAGGCCGCAATCTGGAGGCCAGAGGGGCCTCCTGCTCCAGATTCTGTTCTTTCATATAATCAAATAAATCCATGATCCCTGTTCCTTCTTTCCTGATTTTCAGTCTGTATCCTCTCCAAAATACCGTTCCTTCAGTTCCTCATAGCGCTGCTGTCATTTTTCCTTCTCCTCCCATGCCTTATCCGTCTATTTTATCATGCCTGGGCTTTTTCGTCACCTGTATTTCCACATATGCCGGCATTCACTGTGTTTTTGCATTTTTTCTTGTTTGTGATATGCTGTCATGCTATAATTTTTCCAAATAGTATATTTACCCAGGCAGCCAGAAGAGCGGCTGTGGTTCCCCGCCTGAGTCTTGGACAGGAGGGATGCCTATGAGTACATATGAAGAGTTGCAGTTAATCACTTCAATAGCACTGCTGATTGTTGCAATCTTAACGTATACACATAAAAAATAGCCGCCCTGCCTCTGGTAAAGAACGGGCGACTATTTTCAGCCAATGATTTTTGCCGGGCGGGGAGCCTTGACCTCCCTTTCTGGCTGTCTTGGTAAATATATTATAAGGTAGAATTATCTTTCTGTCAAACATCAGCCAACTATTCTTTATAAACTTTTCTATTCTTGACATAAACTCTCCAATTCCGTAAAATAAGTCCCGTATACTAATTGATCAATCTGTGGAAATGAAGGAGACTATATGAATATAAAAAGTAAGCGGACCTTTCTGGCCGCAGTTGTTCTGCTGCTTATCCTGATCCTGTTTGCCTTTATGTATCAGCGCAAAAGCCAGGCAGAAGCACCGGAACCTATAAGCAAAACCGATTATTTACTAAATACCATCGTAACTGTAACTCTCTATGATTCCCAGGACGAAGAGATCTTAAACGCTGCTCTGGATCTTTGCAGAGAATATGATAAGCTTCTCAGTCCCACTATTGAGACCAGCGAACTTTATCAGCTGAATCACGGGGAACTTCCCCAGGACGAAGAAGGCTTCTATGAATTGTCAGAAGAAACCGCTGATGTGATCTCCAAAGGACTGGACTATTGCCGTCTTTCCGGCGGTGCTTTTGATATCGCCGTAGAACCCCTTTCAGCTCTGTGGGATTTTACTTCAGGAGAAGGCACGGTTCCTGATGAAGAAGCTATCCAGGCGGCTCTTCCTCTGATCAACTATGAAGACATAACCCTGGAGGGAAACCGCATACGTTTTGAAAAAGAAGGAATGGGAATCAACCTGGGTGCTATCGCCAAAGGTTATATAGCTGATAAAATGAAAGAATTTCTTTTGGATCAAGGAGTAGAAAGCGCCATCATCGATCTGGGCGGCAATATCCTCTGTGTGGGCCAGCGGCCGGAGGGAACTCCTTTCCGCATTGGTATCCAGAAGCCTTTTGCAGACCGGAGTGAAACAGAAGCTGTTATGGAGATTTCCGACAAGTCCGTAGTATCTTCCGGCATTTACGAGCGGTACTTTGAGCAGGACGGTGTCCTTTATCACCATATCCTGGATCCTTCCACCGGATATCCCTATGACAACAATCTGGTATCAGTCACTATCATCTCCAATGAATCCGTTGACGGCGATGGACTGAGCACCACCTGTTTCGCCCTGGGTCTGGAAAAAGGCCTGGACCTGGTCAACAGTCTGCCTGATGTGCAGGCGGTATTTATCACCGATGACTATCAGCTCCATTACAGCGAAAATTTCGATGAAGAAATCACCATTGCCCAGTAAAGAGACTATAGGCAAAAAAAGATCCTGGAATCCTCCCCAAAGCTATGCGGATTCCAGGATCTTTGCAATATCCAGTATTTTATGCCATAACCACCATACATTCTTTCTCACAGAATGCTATGCCGTACTCCAGGATTTTCTTCATCCCCCGTCTCTTAAGTCCTTCTGCATACTTTCGTTTCTTGATCTGCTCCAGTGCCTCCCTGCAGGCTCTTTCCAGACTTCCGTCATCTGCATATTTCAGTTCGATCACAATACCCGTCCGCTCAGGGGTGCAGACAGAGATATCACTATATCCTTCCCCGGTCTCGGCATTTGACTGAACCAGCCAGCTTCCCTGGCTCCGTAAAAGTCTCAGTACCATGCCATGATAAAAGTTCTCCTTCATATTCATCCGCACTGCCGTATCCCGCACACTGATAGAATCCCACAGATAATCATGAAGCATGTCCTGGATCACGGCAGCGTCTCCAGCCGGGAACGCCGCGCAAAACTGATTAATCCTTGCGGAATCCGAAAGAGTTGTTTCCTGAAACCAATCTTTTACCAGATCAATAAACAGCTCCTTTACTTCCCTGTTTGGAAGCGCCAGCTTCATCTTTTTTCCGGGCAGGCGCCCCCGTTGGGTCAGATAGCCGGTAGAATATAAAACACTCCAGATATTATCAATAGAGTCTTCAATATCCCGGTATGTCAGTTCCTGCCGGACAGTCTTTACAATTGCACTGCCGTCTATCAGCTGCTCAATCTCATCCCGCGTAGTCTGATCCGCTTTTTTTAACAGGCGGCGGATAATTTCATTTCCACTGGTATTCGCCCAGTAATTTTCCGGTTCTGCCTCTGAATCTGCCAGCAGAACATCGCAGTAATTGATCACGTCCCAGGGACAGTATACATCCACGCTGCCAAAGCGATACCCATCATACCAATCTCTGATCACATTTTTATAAGACAACAGGTTATAAAACTCCAGCATCTCATCTACTTCTGCATCGGTAAACCCAAAGTACTCATCATATCGCACATCTGATATGGTATGTACTTTTAAATTATTTAATCCTGTGAAGATACTCTCTTTGGAAATCCGTAGACATCCTGTGAGAACAGCAAAATACAGATATTCATTTGTCTTCAGTGCGTTCCCAAATATATTTCGGATAAGGCTTACCATTTCATCATAATATCCTGCTTGAAACGCTTTATCCAACGGAACATCATATTCATCGATCAGCAAGATGACTTTGCGGCCATAATGCTTGGCTAAAAGCTGGGAAAGAGTCTTTATACTTGCAGTCATTGCTTCATCAGTCATGGCAAAAATGCCTCCCCGGGCAGTTCCTGTCTCAGTCAGCTGGGCATATACCGCCTTTTCTTCAATAGAAAGCTTATCACTGGTCCTCAGAACCTGAAACTGCAGCGCTGTATTTCCGATCACTGTGCGCAGAGCCGCAGTCGCCCCTTCAAAGTTCAATCCTTCCACACTTTTCAGACTGATGGAAATCACAGGAAACTGTCCCATATATTCTTTGCAGATTTCCTTTTCCTGTTTGATCTTCAGCCCCTCAAACAGCGCCGGATCGCCACCGATTTCAAAAAAGCATTTCAGCATGCTCATGTTAAGAGACTTGCCAAAACGTCTGGGACGGGTAAACAAATTTACTTCTCCCCAGTTTTCCAAGAGATCTGCAATAAACATACTTTTATCTGCATAGTAAAAATCATTTCTTCTGATCTTTTCAAACCCATCGATGCCGATCGGGAGTTTTTTTCTCATTTTCCCTCGCTCCTTTCCAGCCGTTTATTACAATCCACTTTACTCCCAAGCTTCCAAACAGTCAAGTCTGTCTGTTCGAAATGGCGGATATCATACAAACTATTTCCGAAAAAAAGCCCCGTAAACGCCATGTTTACGGGGCCTGAAAAATCTATTTCTATTAAGCTAATTTGCTCTTTGCCAGCTCTGCCAGAGTTGTGAATCCCTCTGCATCATTGATAGCCATGTCAGCCAAAACTTTTCTGTTCAGGTCAACATTAGCCAGCTTTAAGCCGTGCATGAATTTGCTGTAGGATAAGCCGTTCATTCTTG
>ERZ1643249.911-NODE-911-length-31330-cov-9.624620_pt1 | contig 31330 bp, 39 predicted proteins | sample MGYA00579263_ERZ1643249 | MGnify/ENA primary metagenome ERZ1643249 (study PRJEB29033, sample SAMEA4952264) | chicken gut metagenome | biome: Broiler Chicken; feature: Gastrointestinal Tract; material: Caecum | place: Ireland | collected 2018 | study: Broiler...
TCTTCTAGTCCTAAATCCAGCATGATTATTTCTTTATTTTTCTCTATCTCATGTATATTGTTAGTATGCCAAAAACTCATATACTTTTCCATATTGATTTCATAAATAATAAAATTTCTTATATACTTCTTTTGTTCTTCATCCTGAATATAGTATATTCTTAAAGCTTTAGCATCTTTTAGGCCGTAACTAAAATTAATTTGTATTATTTTTACATCTTCTCTATAATTTTGTCCTTTTAAAACATGATGCGAGTAAATATCACACAAATATGATGCATTTCTTGATCTTACATATCCTAAGTCAGAAGCATTTACTTCTACTTGAATTCTTCCAATATCTGTTTTTAGATTAAGATCAAAATGTTTTCGTTTTACTGATACATTATCAGCGTTCTGTTCTAAATTAAGATATTTCACCTCCTTTATTTTTACCTTTAATATCCATTCTAACAAATAAATCAAGAGATTTTTATTCTTTTCATTCATAATGACTTCTTTAAACATTCTGTCATAACGACAGGTATAAAATTTTGTGATAACTATCACTTCCTAATGTATTATTAGAAAAAAGTAGAAAGTTCCTGCAAAAAAAGAAAGATTTTTCATCTTTCTTATTCTGAACTTTTTTGTATTACTTTGAAAGCATCTTCTATAGTTTTCATATTCTTATAATTGGTTACTGTATCTTTTATTCCAACCATGATTGGTATTATTGCTAGTAAACTTATAGCGAGTAGATATCTTTTTTTACTTTTGATTGCTTGTATTATTAGATAAATACTTAGTACTGTGATTGTGATACATAACACAAATTATAAATAAATTGCTCTTTTAATTTTTGGACTAATTCTTTATTAATTATTTTTACACAGTCTGTTTGATTGTAATTCTCTACTAATGTATATAGTAATTTTATACTTATTAGTGCAATTACTATGATTATTATTGCTATTGTGATTTTTAGTTTTTCATTTTTCTAAAAAAAAGACTGCATTTGCAGCCTTCTTTACAGTTATTTAGAAATTACTTCACAGATTAAGTTAGAGATTTCTGTTGGATTATCGATTGGAAGTCCAGCTATCATTTTTGCTTCACTGTAAAGTATTTTCGTATATTTCTTAAACTCATCTTTATCCTTTTTATATAGATCTTTTAATTTTTTAGCAATAGGATGTTTTTCATTGATTTCAAGTACTGTTTGTGCTTTGATTCCTAAATCATTTGGCATAGAATCAAATACTTTTTGCATTTCAATAGAAACATCACCTTCACTAGTTAGGCATACTGGATGTGTCTTTAACTTATTCGTAAATCTTACTTCTTTTACGTCCTTAATTTCTTCTTGCATATCCTTTAGTAAATCTTCGTTTTCTTCATTTACTTTCTTTGTTTCTTCTTTTTCTTCGTCTGTTTCTAGGTCTAAGTCTCCATTTTCTACATTAGCAAACTTCTTACCTTCATATTCTTGGATAGCCGTAATTGCAAATTCATCTACATAATCTGTTAAGTATAAAATATCATAATCTTTTTCTTTTACTTGTTCTACTTGTGGAAGAGAATCAATTTTAGCAATAGATGCTCCAGATGCATAATAGATTTTTTCTTGTCCCTCAGGCATAGCGTCTACATATTCTTTTAGTGTAATTAATTTATCTTCTTTTGAAGAATGGAACATAATTAAATCTTTTAATTTGTCTTTATCTGCACCATAGTTATTATATACTCCATATTTTAATTGTACTCCAAAGGTCTTGAAAAATTCTTCGTACTTTTCACGATCTTCTTTTAGCATTGTCTCTAATTCTTTTTTAATTTTAGATTCAATGTTTTTTGCAATTAAACCTAAACTTTTTGATTTTTGTAATATTTCTCTTGAAATATTTAGTGATAAGTCTTCACTATCTACTACACCTTTTACAAAGCTAAAATAGTCTGGTAATAAGTCAGCACATTTTTCCATGATTAGTACACCTGATGCATATAGACTTAATCCTTTTTCATAGTCTTTTGTATAATAATCATATGGTGCATGACTTGGTATAAATAATAATCCATTGTAAGAACACATTCCTTCTACAGAAGTATGAATTACTTTTAATGGTTTATCAAAATCATTAAATTTATCCATGTAGAAATTGTTATACTCTTCTTCTGTTACGTCACTTGCTTTTTTCTTCCATAATGGAACCATGCTGTTAATAGTTTCTACTTCTACTTTATCTTCATATTCATGTTTTTCTTCATCCTTTAATTCATGTTTTGTTACTTTCATCTTGATTGGATAACGAATATAGTCAGAATATTTCTTTATTAATTCTTTTAAATTATATTCTTCTAGATAGTCACTATAATTATCTTCTTCGGTATCTGGTTTAATATGAAGAGAAATCTTTGTACCATTTTCTTTTTTATCACACTCTTCAATACTATAACCTTCAGCACCAGTAGAAATCCATTTATAACCTTTATCGCTATCTACAGATTTTGTTTCTACTTCAATACAATCACTTACCATGAATGCAGAATAAAAACCAACACCAAATTGACCAATAATATCAATTTTATCCTGTTTTGTCATATTCTCTTTAAAGCTTAGAGAACCAGATTCAGCAATGGTACCAAGATTCTTATCTAGCTCTTCTTCTGTCATACCGATACCATTATCTTCGATTACTAAAGTCCTATTTTCCTTATCATAATCAATATTAATTTCTAATTTATCTTTTTTTACCTTTACCTTCTTATCTGTTAAGGAACGATAATATAATTTATCAATCGCATCAGATGCATTTGATATTAACTCCCTTAAAAAGATATCTTTATTTGTATAAATAGAATTAATCATTAAATCTAATAATCTCTTAGATTCTGATTTAAATGCTTTTTTCTTCATTTTCACATCTCCTTTGTATACTTTATTTATAGCACTATAATTAGCAGTTGTCAAGATAGAGTGCTAAAAAATATTTTAAGAAAAAATCATGATTTCATGACTTTCTCTAATTCTTTTTTTAAAATATTATTTTTATCTTCTATTATTTTTACATCCTTATCTTTTAATGTATTTACGGGAAGTGTTACTATTTCATTATGTTTAATTACTTTTAGTCCTTCTTTTGTCATGGATAAGCATAAATAATTATACTTTTTATCTTCCTCGTCTATATATTTTATTTTATAAAATCTTTCTTCTTGCTTGTTTTTAATCGCTTTTAATACCTGATAAGTACTATTACTATAGACTAATTCTGGTTGATCACAGAATATATTTAAAATTTTTCTGTTATTATTATATTCAATAATAATTAAATGATCTTCTACTACAGCATAATATTTTCCATTTACATATTCTAAGTATTCGATTTTTTTTTCTTTTAGTTCTTTCTCATCTTGAAGTACTGGGAAATAATTCTTTAAATCCATCGTATCTAGATCACAATTTAGTGATGCTTGATATTCAATACTTTCATTCGTATTCATAATTACAGATAAAATTTCTGTTGCTAACTCATTCATAATATTAGGACAATGTTCAAATAACATCACAATCGCTTCAAATAGGAATTCCCAGCGTTTTGGTAAGTATCTAGTTGTATAGAAATCATATTTTTTCTTATTCATATAGACATCAATTTCGATTGTAAAACTATTAATATGTTTATTTCTATTATCCCTAGATACTAACTCCTCATATTTAGGTAATTGTTTTTTAATTTGTTCAGTTATATAAATAGTACTTTTTACTTCCATAAATTGATAGCAGCAATATTCTTCTATTTTATTATCTTCTACTACATCTAGTGGAATATATAATACTTTAAATTTATCTATTGTACGACTATATAATAAAGATATATAAAAATTAGAATTATTATAGTCTTTAATTTGGAGCTCTATTATTGGAGCCTCATGTTTCTTTTTTAATAATTTTCTTATTAGACCTATTTTTTTATCGAATTGCATACTCTCTTTCCTTTTCTCACTTCTTATCCCTATTATAGCATGAGTTTGTTGATTTTCCTAACTTTTCATACTTTTTTTACTTATTTTGTCATTAAAAATGTTAATTATTGATTTACATTACTCTAAACTTTCTACCCAGTCTATTATTTTTTGCCATGTAGCAGGTCCTACTACACCGTTTTCTGGTAGATTATATCTTTTCTGGATTGCCTTAATAGATTCTTCAGTTAACTCATCAAAAGTACCATTTACACGTACTCCTGGTATTTGATGTGTTTTTTCACAGATTATATATAAAAAGTTTTGTAAGTTTAGAATATCATCACCAGTCATTCCTAGAGATAAGAAGATGCCAGGATATAGTTTGGCTTCATAATATAAGTATTCTTCTGGTATTAGTTCTTTGGTTTGATTGTAGGAGGTTACTAAAGCATTCCAGGTATTTTTATCTACAATACCATCGGCTTCTATATTATTACTTGTTTGGAAGGCAATTACCATTTCTTTAGTGTCTTCTGTAAATTCTTCTCCAGATAAGTTAAGTTTTGGAATATCTGTGTCAAAATAAGATAAGAAATTTAATAAATAATTTAATGGTCTAATATAGGGTCCTGTGTCTCCAATTTGTAGTGTTTCTCCATAAGGAAACTGTACTTCTTCGATACTAATTCCTTCACTTGCTAGATTTGCTACTTTTTTTACAGCATTATATAGATATTTTACTTCGTACCAGGTTGCTTTATCTACGGTACCAGTTACTGGTAGGTCAAATATTTCTTGAAAGGCTTTGACGCTTTCTTCCATATCTGTTGTAAAAAAGATGTTTTCTTCTTCTATTTTAGGAATAGCAGGATAACTATTACTAATTCTATTGAGTTGGACTTTTAATTGCCTTACATAGTTTCCTGCAGAACCTAGTCTAAAGGGAAATCCTGGATATGATGGAATATTGGGAGAGACTGGTGCATTATAGATAATTCTAATATCGTTACCATAGTACCTTTTTAATATTTCCGTAGGTGATAGTCCTTGTCTTGCTAGTTCTACACTTCCCCATTGAGAAAGTCCATCACAGGTTGTATTAATGCCATCACAATAAGCGGCAAATAGAGGTTGAACTTGGTCACCTTTTACAATATAGTTATTGAATATATCATCTACTATTTGAGAAATATTTTCAAAAAATTGAGAATCCTCTTTAAATGTTTGGTCATAGGCAGGAGATGATGTAATATCGAAATTATATCCAAGTGACGGATACCATTCATTATAAACTCTATTTAGAGCAAAAGAGATTTGTGCTAGTATATTGGCTTTGATGGCATCTGCTGGCCAGGATGGATATATTTCATTCGAGGCTACATTTTTTATATATTCTGGAAATGGTACTGTAATTGTTTTTCCAGCTTCTTCAGGGGAACCTATATGAACTGTGATTTCTGTAGGGACTACGGGAGTTCTAACTGCCATTTTGATTTATTCCCTCCATTTCTACACCAGGAATCATTTTAATATATTGAATTACTCCTGTATCACCAAATATTGCCACATCGTACTTCTTAATTCTTTCGTATCCTTCGTGAATTGCTGTTACATCATACATGGTATACTGGGCGGTATCTCCAGGTTTATAATTTTTATCTTCTTCTTTGGATGGCAATTCAATATTACTAATCATTCCACTAGAGTCTGTTAGTCCTCTAAAAAACAACACTTTACTTCCATCAATATCCTTGGTTATTAATATTTCTGTATCTGGGATTGGTACGGCTTTATAAGCGGTGAACACTTCTACTTTTAGTCTACCTGTGGATGGATTTTCTTCTATAAATTTTTGATAACTTTCGGTCTTTTTGAATTCTTCTAAGGTAGTAAAATTCATTATAATTCCCTCACTTTCAATACTTGACCAATTTCTAAGTTAGTCGAAGTTAGATTATTTAAATTCATTAAATCAATTACTGTCGTGTTATAACGCCTAGCAATATCATATAAGTTATCTCCTCGTTTTACAGTATATGTTTCATATTTTGGTTCTACATAGCCTTCTCCAAAACATTCTTTTACTGGACCTGGTGTTGTTTCTTCGTTTTCTGTTGGTATTTTTAAAATTTGTCCCACTGATAGAATTGTCGTTGTTAAGTTATTGGCGTTAACTATTGCTTCTACTGTTGTGTTATAACTTCTAGCAATGCTATAGAGACTGTCCCCAGCTTTTACTTCGTATTCTTTATATCCTGTTTCAATGTTTTGTGTTGGTATTTTTAATATTTGTCCAATAGATAATAAGTTTGATGTTAGATTATTTGCTTGTTTTATCGTCTCTACCGTTACTCCATATTTATTTGCAATATTATAAAGATTATCTCCTTTTACTACTGTATAAGTGATATAGTTGCTGTCTGGTTGATTATTCGTTCCTTCTACTGGTACTTTTAATTGTTGTCCGATATTTAAAATATTAGAAGATAAGTTATTTAGTTCTATTAGTTCTTGTACTGTTGTATTATATTGATTAGCAATTTTATATAGGGTATCTCCTGCTTTTACCGTATAGGTTGCGGTATTGGTGTTTGTTGGAATTGATAGTACTTGTCCAACCGTTATTGTATTGCTAGTTAAATTGTTTACTTTTTTTATGGTCTCTACTGGTACATCGAATTGTTTACTGATACCATATAAGGTATCTCCTCTTTTCACTGTATAGTTTTTCATACTTCACCTCATTTTATTATATGACTATCATTATTTTCTTTATTCTTAGTTATTTAGGTAAATTATTATCTCTTTTTTTAGGTTATAAACATATCTTATTAATGAAAGGAGGAAATCTATGCTACCAAATTGGAATCAAAATGATTGTTGTGATAATGATCACAATCAAAGACCAAACCGTCCTAAGGTAATTTTCTGCCTTTGTCCTACTGGTGCTACTGGTATTACAGGTGGAATTACTGGACCTACTGGTCCTACTGGTGCGACTGGTCCTACCGGTCCAACAGGTGCTACTGGACCTGCTGGAAGTGGACTTACTACTTTAGGATATTTCCCTGATTTTGCATCTTTTATTGCTGCTCATCCTACTGGAAATCCAGGAGACTCTTATGTTGTTGGCGGTACTCTTTATATGTGGGATGCTGCTACTGCTAGCTGGGCTGCTACACCTATTGTTCCTGGACCAACTGGTCCTACCGGACCTACGGGTGCGACTGGTGCCACGGGTGCTAGCGGTGCAACAGGTGCAACTGGAGCCACTGGTGCTTCCCCTAACCTAACTATCGGAACCGTTTCTACAGGAACTCCTGGTGGTACTGCTTCTGCAAGTATTACTGGTATATCTCCTAATTTTGTACTTAACTTAACTATACCTCAAGGACCTACGGGAGCATCTGGTACGGCTGGTGTAACTGGCGCTACTGGTCCTACAGGAGCTACGGGTGCGACTGGTCCTAGTGTTACCGGACCTACGGGACCTACAGGTGCTTCTGGTGTTACTGGTCCAACGGGTGCGACCGGACTTAGTGTTACCGGGCCTACTGGTCCTACGGGTGCCACTGGTGCTAGTGGAACTGCTGGTGCAACAGGACCTACGGGAGCAACTGGTGCCACTGGACCTAGTGTTACTGGTCCTACCGGTCCTACGGGTGCTAGCGGTGCAACTGGAGCGACTGGAGCGACTGGACCTAGTGTTACCGGACCTACTGGTCCTACGGGTGCTAGCGGTGCAACCGGACCTACAGGTGCTAGTGGAGCTGCTGGTGCAACCGGACCTACGGGAGCAACTGGTTAGGGGTTAAAGTGGCACACCATAAATTATAGAAATATAAAAAAGAGCAAAAAGCTCTAACTAACTGGAAATATTACATCACTTTGTTTTATCATACCCAAATTAATCTTTATAGTGGTATTATAAACATCTTTATCAAAATAGGATAAATACCAAATGAAAGTAGATATATCCTTTTGCAATTCTAACATTATATCATCTTCTTCTATTAATTTATAATCAACTATATACTTTTGAAAGCATTTATCGCAAAAATAACTATGTGTAGCCCAAACAAGATAACCATCTTCTATTTTTTTATTGCAATGATCACAATAAGCACCATCTTTTAATAAATGACTATCTTTAGTTGATGTTTTAACATAACCTACACCATTAGGTAAATATTTAACTGTTTTTCCTATGCTTTCTAGAAATTTTAATGGGTTGTTCATTTTTTCATATATTTCACTTGTAAGTTTTTCCATGACATTTTCCTCCTTTATTCCTTGTATGGATTTTGTATTTTATAATGAATATCTATAGTTCCATCTTCACTCAAATAAATTACATCTATAAGCCTCGTAATCAATAGTTTATTAGGCTTTTTTAGAGATAAAAATTCTTTTACTATTTTAGAGTATTCAGGCTCTACAATATTCTTATTCTTAATACTTTCTAAATCATTGTTATATCGTTGTAACAGAGATTTTTCATATTCAATATCTATTTTAGTACCTTGTGTTAGTCTTAAATATTGTTCTTCATCAATTACACCAGCATCTAATCTACGATACATATTATCCATAGATTTATTTAACTTATCAATTTCACGATTACACTTTTCTATCTTCAACTTCAAATCTACTTGGAGTTGTTTTCTTTCTTCTTTACTTTTTAACTTATCAGCAAAGTTAGTGCTATCTACATATTTTAAACACTCTTCTTTAATGTTTTTTAATACTAATTTTTCTAGGTCTTCATAAACAACTCTATGTGCAGTACAAACTGCTTTTTTACGACCATACTTTCGATAAAAGTTACATACAGTATAATTTGATTTTCTTTCTTTATAATGTTGGATGCTTATACTGTGATTACATTCAGCACAACGTATCATACCTTTTAGTAGATAATCATGAGTCTTACAGGTTTTATTCTTGTTAGACTTAATAAGTGTTTGAACATTATCAAAAGTTTGTTGGTCTATAATAGGAGCATGAGTATTTTCTACTCTAACCCATTGTTCTTTAGGAAAATAAATAATCTTCTTTGACTTGTGATTTAAACGAGTCGTTTTCCCTTGAATCATATGTCCTAAATACATTTCATTTTGCAATATGTCTCGAATAGTATCTGTATTCCATATTTCCAATATATCTTTATTAAGTTTTCTATGATTACCCTTAATAACACTTGGTATAGGGACATTTTCCTCAATTAAAATATTTGCAATTTCATCAAGACTATGATTTTCCTTGGCAAGAGTAAATATTCTTTTAACTACTTCTGCACCTTTAGGCTCAATAACAAAACGATACTTATTAGTAGGGTCTATTTTATAACCTAGTGGTGGCTCCCCACCAGTCCATTTACCTTCTTCCCTATAATTACTAAAAGTCTTTTTTATTTTCTTTGATGTTTGTCTTGCGAAATGTTCGTTAGACCAGTTAATTAATGGTGCAACTTCATTTGAAACAGTATCAGCATAAGTATCTACACTTTCCATAACTGATACATAACGGACATTATGTTCTGGAAACCAGTTTTCGATATAGTCATCAGTTTTAATATGATCTCGACCTAAACGGGATAAGTCTTTTGTAATAACCATATTGGCTTGTTTTGATTCTATTTTTTTGATTAATTTATTAAAATCATCACGTTCGAAAGTTGTTCCGGAAACTCCATCGTCTTTTAGTATTGCTACTATTTTAAACTTGCAATTAGGATATTCTTGTTCTTCTGCTTCTATAAATCGTTTGCATATTTCTATTTGATTCTTAATACTTTTACTTTGTTCCTCTTTTGACTTTCCTTGTTCTTCTTTGGAAAGTCTGGCATAGATAATTATTAAAAAGCACTTAACAATCTGTAAGAAATTATCATACTTATCCAAAAATATCCCTCCTTGCTTTGCTATTTTAACTAGTACAGCAACATTCTAATAAGAGTTCTTCTATTAACTTTTGCAATATAGGACCATCTTCCTTAAAATGCACTATAACTTTCATTGTTTTCAACCTCCCTAATAAAGGGTATTCAAAGATATTAGTTTTAGACTGAAAACAACTTACATTGTCTAATCTAAAACATTTTAGATACTAATGAAACCCTTATAACAAAAGTTCAAAAAGTTTATTTTTTAAATTTCTACTGTGGCAGCTAGTTTTGAAATATCTAACTGTAATTTATTAATATCAGCCATTACCTTAAAAAAGGTACTATACATTTTTTCTATAGATTCTAAATATTTAGAATCTACTTGTAGTCTAAATGCTATATTAGAAGAAATTAATTTTTGCAAATCAATAAGTAGTTTTTCTGCTTCTAGCATATTATTTTCTAGTGTTAAATTATAACGTTTATATTCTAATAAGTTTTCTGTTATTTTTAACATTATTTCATCAACTGACTGTTTAATCATGATAGTTTTCCTCCTTCCTTACTATTGGTTGAGGTTAAAAATCTTAGATTTTTAACCCTCCTCTTAATGTTAAGTTTATTAATACCGTTAACATTAATCTTCTTCTTTTTATTGTTACAGGATTATATGGCTACAAGAAATTGCCTGTTCAATCTAACCTTATAAATAGGTCTAGCACTTAAAAAGATTATTCTTCTTTTTTTGAAATGCATTCAATAATTTCTCGCTTATTGTTCTTATACAAATTGGGCATTAATTCATATATTTTGTTTGCAAATCTATCTATACCTTTTTCACTAACTTTAGATTCTGGTATGGCATAATATCCTCCATTTTGTACTACTTTGTTTTTCAAAAAAAGATAAAATATACCATAATAATAATTAGAAACCCCTTTTCCATATTTAAAGAAAAATGGATACATTGTATTTTCACTAACAGTATTGTTTTTAACAACTTTAAACAATAATGGCTTACCTTGACTAGATTTACTAAAAGTATCCATAAATTTCTTTAAGGTTACATTTTTTGTATATTCTGTTATTTCAATAATATCTGAAGAAGAATAATCTAAAGTCTTTAAGCCATATCTTTTTTGCACTGTTCCTTTCAATTTACTAATTTTGTTTCTATATCCATTGACTAATAACATACTCATTCCAGTTCTACTGCAAATAGAATGATACTTATTTATAAATAATCCCAACGGTCGAGAATCATAATTTGTATTATTGTTATCAATAGAAATAGTTTTTTTCTTCCCTTTTTTACAATTTACATATCCACTATTAATTAAAGATGGTAACGAATCTATAATTATTAAGTCTATTTCTCCTGTTGATATAAGACCATCTAATATCTGCTCCAACTCATTGAAAAGACTTTCTTTAATAAATATAAAATTCTTGTTACGATATTCAGAAAACATATCTAATTTTCGCTCTGTTAAATGCCCATCAGCATCAACAAATACTACAGTTAAACCTTGCAAACAGTATGCTAAAGCAATTTGTAGTGCTATCGAAGTTCTACCTGTGCCTGATTCACCAACTAGTTGTATAAACTTACTACTACCTACTATTTTTAGCTCATCAAAAGGTAAAATATTAGTTATAATGTGCCATTCATTGTCACTATAGTTAGTTGGAATATTTAATTTTTTCAATGTTTCTTCTAATATACTTGTACTCATTATTATTCTCCCTTCTGTTAATTAAATAGCTCTCCTAGAACATTTTTTAGTTTGTCTGGAAGTTCATCTTCATTTTCCTCGGGTAATACATTTACACTACTTGATTCTATATCCGAAATATTGTACTCTTTTTGAGTTGGTGTTGGCGAAATACCTACATGATAATATTCACCGTCTGCAAATACATTTATGGTATCCATTGGTAATGGTGCATTTCTTAATTTAACTGCTCCTATTTTTAATAATTTAGATAATTGAGTAGTTGCATCTGCATAAACTGTAATAACGTAAGTTGAAGAACGCTCTAGTTCTGAGGCTTCGGCGATATGTTGCATTTGATAACGACCATCATGTCTTTGTGCATAAGTGACACCTTCTCGATTAACTTGTGAAAGTAACAATACTGCTACTTCCCTTTTTTCATTTAAGAAAGATAAGGCTTGTCGTCTAAAAAACGAAACATACATATTAATTACTGAAAATTCATCTTTTTCAGAAGAAGCATATTTTAAAAGTTGTACGTAATCAATTACAACTAGATCAATGCCATGATTTTCTTCTCCTCTTTTTTCTAAAGTTCGCCATTTTGCTAACTCATCAATTTCTTTAAGTTTCTTTTCAATAGTTATAGTTTCATAATTAACAAGATCTTCTTCTCCTATTATATATAGGTCACCTGATAAACTATTTAAATATGGCAATACTTTATTAAATAAATTAGTCTTATCATTAGTATCCAATTTATCTTGACTAATATCACTAACACTTAAAGGAACACCTGCATCAACAGATACTCGTGATAATAGTTTTTCAAATAATCGAAACGGTGTTTCCTCTAATGAAAAATAAACCACGTTTTTACCTTCTCGTACTGCATTGTAACAAATATTAAGTGCTGTAGTTGTTTTCATTGAGCCGGGTGCTCCAGCTAAAGTACATATTGTTCCTGACACAATGCCACCAGTAAGTTCATCTAGTTTGGGACAAAGAAATGAAATACCTTTGTGGTTAACTTTTGAGTTATATAGCTCTACAAATTTATCACTGATAGAACAATATTCTGTTTCCTCTACTTCAAGCTCTTTCTTTAATTGATAAATTTTTTCTCTTACATCAGAAGTTAAAAAATGTTTGTTACGAAGATAAGAAATAAAATTTTCAACTTTTTCTAAAGTATCATTATCATTACTACAATATTGAATCATATTATCGAGCAAGGACAGTGTAGATGTAATGTTTTTATCTTTGGAATATGTTTTTATCGGTTCAATAAAACTAGAAAGTTTGAAGCGATAGAATTGCCCATCAAAAGTATATCCTTCTACTTCTCGTTCTGGTTCTTCTCCAGTATCCATAATTACTCCTCCTTTCTACAGCTAATGGCTGTTTGTGCTATTAACAATATCAAATAAAAATAAAGAATTAAATAGTAGAAACTATTTTTATATTCTTTTTTTGATGACAATGTTGACAATATAAAATAATTTAATATAATAGAAACAAATATTTAAGTAATTTAAGAAAGGAAAACATTATGGAAACATTTTCATCTAACAGGAGATTAAATACAAAATTAAGAGGCAATATAGCTATAAAAGAACTTGAAATTATACATACAAAAAATAGTATATTATTTTTCGCTATTCCAGAATCATTAGGAAGCAATTTAGATAACAAAGATTTAGAAAAAATATATTTTGATTTCTTAAATCTAGGTAGAGAATTATATAAAATTAGTAAAGATAAAGATAATATATCAAATATAAAATATGACAGATTCTCAATTAATTTGGATCCAATGCATAAAGATAGATTTATATTAAAAAATAAAATTGATAATATTGATGTTATAAAATATACGGAAAAATGGGCTAAAAAATCAGGGTATAAATTTATTCAAGATGGTGAATTTAGAGATATTGAAAATCTTAATAGTTCTATTTTTCTTAATATATGGGATACATCAATTGAAGAAAAATTAAAAAAGTGGTGCAAGCATAAAATTATGCCTTTTGTTTACGACTCGTATCAAATAGAAAATAATAATTATAAATTTCAAATAAATATAGAACGTCTTATTGATTTATCCATATTTATTTATTTAACCATTTATTCATTAACTGATAATAATGAAGATGGTATTACATTTGAAAATTTAATTGATATTAAAGAAGAAGAATTAAATGAACTAACAAATAAAATAGCAAAGAATATAACTACAAGTGAAAAAAAGTTAAGAAAGTTAGCTTACATCAATATACTTAATACAGTAATAGAAGCGTTTGAGGAAATTAATCATTTTTCTTTACAAGGGCATCATAAAATAGTAGTTGAAAATAAAGATCAATTTAGCTTAAAAACAGAATTTGATAATGTTGACGGATTAGTGTGGTACATTTTTAAACTACATATTGTTGATATTGCTAATGATAATAAATATAAAAATAGAGCAAGAAAAATTAGAATAAATATTTGTAACGATTGCGGAATTCCTTTTATTGGCTCAAAATCCTATTGTGATGATTGCGATTTAGAAAAAGGAAATAAAACTAAAAGAAAAAGTAGAAAAAAATTAGAGAAAAATATTGAAAATATAGAAAAGATTAACAATAAATATAATACTGAACTACCTGATAGTCTTAAAGTAGAAATCAATAATTTACTTAAGCTAAAAGCTTGTGAAAAAGATACAAGGAAAACTGAATTTGATAAATTATTAGAAAAGCTTTTAAAATGGGAAAGAACTCATATAGTACAAAAAGGAGATACCAATTAGGCATCTCCTTTTATCATCGCTAAACTCATACTATTAACTTTTTAGTTTTTACCTTCAATTATTTTACAATAATTTCTAGCTGTATTCGGACATACTTGTAAAGCACCACAGAAACTTTTAAATGAAATTGTCTTTGATTTTAGTAAACCATACAATTCATATATTTCAGGTTTCTTTTTCAATAATCTTTCTTTTGTTAATTTTGGTTGACCTCCAGGATTAACTCCTCCATTTCTTTCTTTAGCAGCAGCTAGTCCCTCATTGACTGACTCTACAATCATAAGACGTTGCATTTCATTTAAAACTCCTAACATCATGATCTGACCTTGTGTTAATACTGATAGTTGTCCCCTACAATCTAAAATAAAATCTCCCATTATTAATTTTAATTTTCTTTCTTTACATAAATCAAGTATTAAGAGCAACTGGCTTAATGACCTAGTAAGACGAGAAGCATCAATAACATATAACTCATCACCTTCTTTTAAAATAGATAACAATTCTTGTAATTTAGGTCTATCCTTTCTAGCACCACTTGCTTTTTCCTGTATCCAGTTTTTTGTAGGAATATCGTGATCCCTAGCATATTTTTCTTGTCTTAAAAATGATTGTTTATCTTGTGTGCTTAATCTTTGATAACTATATTTTGTCATTTGTATTTCCCTTTCTATATTCACCAAAGTAACCTATAATCAGGTACTTTGAACTTTTACTATTTAAAATCACACTTATTACCCTTTTATTTATTCTATTTTTACCATTATTTTTATACCAAAGTAACAATTGTTTCTTTGAACACATAAATTCTAAAAATAAGTGCATACAATTATATGCCCTTATTATCTAATAATTAGTTTTATTCAATTTCTCTGCATCTTCCTTTGATGTTAAAAATGTTGCTTTATTAATAACTACTACCATTTCATTATTGATAACTTTAAGTTTCCCTTTTATTCCTATTACTGAATTAATCGCACAATACTCGTTTATATATTCAGCTTTCTTTTTAGGAACAATACATTTTATAAGATCCACCTCATAGATACCATCTTTATTTTTTTCACTATTTGGTATTTTCAACATCAGTATTATTTTATTATCCTTTTTGATAAGTTCTGTGAATATTCCTACTAATATACACATATTAAGCATTTCTATACCTCCTTTCAAATTACCTTTTATGGTACTTTAAATGTTACCAAAGATAATTGTGATTACAAGATATAATGAAAAAATAATACAAAATAACAACGTGTAAACGTTCTTTGGTTGATTTAACAATGAACTACCAACAAAATAACACAAGAAACCATTTAAATTGGAACTAGAAATTAATATATGAAAAAAGAACTTTTGCAAGTTCTCTTAAATATTTAGTCACTAAATAATATTTATAATTGATTACGATTTAAAGAATTAATTTTAATTATCAATCCCCAAAAGAATCTGACTTTTAGTCGTTCTTCGAACGATTCTAAATCCTTTGGAGCAATGTTAGATGCCAAAACTATTTGCTTACTATTAGCATATAAACTATTAAATATATGGAAAAATTCCTTTTGTATTTCATAATTGCTACTTAAGTAATTAATATCATCAAAAAGTAATACATCTATATCATTAAATTTATTGCTAAAGATAGAGTTATCTTCTTTCTTACTATTTTCAAAGTCATAAATAAATTGTTCTGATGAAATATAAAGAACTTTTAAATTGCTATTATCTATAATGTAATTGCCAATGGCGTGCAAAAGATGTGTTTTCCCTGCATTGTTTTCTCCATATATAAATAGTGGATTATATATTTTACTTGGATCTTGAGCTACATTTAAAGCAAATTCATAAGCAACTTTATTATTCATTTCATCTATAACGAAATTGTCAAATGTATATTTATTATTAAAGTTAGATCTTACTTTTTCATTACTTTTAATTAATGTCATAAACTCTTCATCTCCTTATGATATATTAAACTACTAACAGTAAACCCTTTAAAGACACAAATTAAACAAAAGTGTCAAACTTTTATATATCATTACAATATACTATAAACCTTTTATTTATTGAAAGTTAAAAGGACCTTTTAACAAGTCCTTCTAATCTATAAATTTATATTCTCTTAAAAACGTTATTATTTCATCTTCTGAAATATCTCCTACCCTAGTATCAACAATACCATTTCCAACTATTATGAGTGTAGGTGTACCACTTAAATTAAACCCATCTGTTTTGAATATTGCCTCTAATTCGTTAAGCTCATTTGAATTTAAACTACTAATATCCATTTCATATGAGAGTAATTTATTATTTTCTAACACTTTAGTAAGTTTTTCCTTAAAGCTCTCACAATGTGAGCAACCTTTCTGACTTAAATATACCATGTTATAACCATTAGCATTAATAATACTTTTAAACTCATCAAAATCAACTTTTTTTATTACTTCATTCATATTCAGTGGTTAAATCAAAATTATTAAGAAATACATTGACACTATTCATATCTTGATATCCCTCTAATACGTCAATTATTTCACCATGACCTACTATTAACAATAAAGGAACTCCATATCCATCTTTAAAATAATCTTCATTTTCTGTTATTTTTTTCATATCTACTATATTAGCATTAAGACGATTAATTTCTATACCTCTAAGATAAGCAACATCTTCCATAACTTTATTCATCATATTGCAATATTCGCTTGAACCATCACTTCTTGTAATATATATTAAAGTTTGAGCATTTTGTTCTTTTAGTCTTATATAATCATCTGCATTTATATTTTTGAAAAAGGTTGGAGGTAAAGTTTCATTACTATAAACGTTATCTTCTTGTTCTGATTCTTCTGGAATCTCAAAATTTATCCTTTCACAATACGTATTTTGTAATGCTTTAAATTCAGAATAAGGCATTTCTTCGCCATCATACATATATTTCCTTAATTCTACTTTTTCATTATTAATATCAAAAGACATTGTAATACCTGCATTTTCATCACTTCCACTTATTCCACTAACAGTTACAGTAACATTTCCTTGCATATCTATTTCACTTTGCCAGTCTTGATTAACTACGATGTTATTTATAAGTTCTTCATATGTACCATTATTACAAGAATCAAGTTTATAATCATAGACTTGATCTATATATTTACTAGTATCAGTTAATAGAAATAAAGGATTAATTCTTAATATAATCATTACAATAAAAACAGTTGCCGATATTATCCATGCTATAAAATAACTTGGATTTTGATTTAATACTCTAAACCTTTTAAATAGATATTTTGGAATTATAATGTTATAAATTTTATTTATGCCTAAAGTGTTCTCATCTAAACCTAATTTATTTAGTTTCTTATAATCTAATACTATAAATAAAATACTGAATATACACATTATCAATATTAAAATTATAATTCCTAGATAATAAGATTTAGTTAAATACCAAACTGATAAATATATTAAAATTGATATAATTGGTAAAAGTGAAACTAACCATATGAATTTATTGGATACTTTTTTATTGTCTATTTTTGGTGTATCTTTCTTTTTATTTTTTAAAGGACAACCACAATGAATACAAACATCTAAAGTATCACTAACCTCTTTTCCACATTCCTTACATTTTATTAAAGCCATAATTAATTACCCTTTCTATATTACCTCTACTAAAGAAAGTTTATTTCCTTCATGTATAAAAATGAGATTAGCAAATGTTGGATAACCTAAGTCTTCTTTATACACAATTGAGACATCTACTTGATACGCAAAACTGTCATTAAAGTCAGGATTATAATTATAATTTATATTTTCGATTTTCTCGATAAAAACATCTGTTACTTCTGGTAATTCACTGACATCATAATCTTCATCGTCTAAATAATAATAAACGCCATTTTTTAAAATTCTTTCCATTTTATCTCTAACATTTGAATGGACAAAATCCATACCACCAATATCATCACTAGATGTTTTATCATTTAAAGTATATAAATCCATTATAAACATTTTACTTATTTGTGTAATATAAGCTTTTTCATCAATTTCTTGCTCATTTAAAATTCTTTCTAATTGATGGAACATTTCTTTATACCTATCATTTCTTGTTGGTTTTAAAATATAGTCATAGCCTTCTATTTCTTCTGGCATTTCAAAGTTTACCATTTCACAATATGTATTTTGTAATGATTCATAATCTGAAATAGAATACTCATTTTCGTTTTCAAAAAACTCTTTTAATTTAACCTCTTCATTGTTGATAGAAAAGGACATTATAATATTGTTTCCTCCAGAGTTTCGAAAATTTGATATACCATTAACAGTTACAGTAACATTTCCTTGCATATCTATTTCACTTTTCCAACTTTGATTAATAATAAGCTTATTGACAAGTTCTTCTACCGTACCATTACTACAAGAATCAAGTTTATAATCATAGACTTGATCTATATATTTACTAGTATCAGTTAATAGAAATAAAGGATTAATTCTTAATATAATCATTACAATAAAAACAGTTGCCGATATTATCCATGCTATAAAATAACTTGGATTTTGATTTAATACTCTAAACCTTTTAAATAGATATTTTGGAATTATAATGTTATAAATTTTATTTATGCCTAAAGTGTTCTCATCTAAACCTAATTTATTTAGTTTCTTATAATCTAATACTATAAATAAAATACTGAATATACACATTATCAATATTAAAATTATAATTCCTAGATAATAAGATTTAGTTAAATACCAAACTGATAAATATATTAAAATTGATATAATTGGTAAAAGTGAAACTAACCATATGAATTTATTGGATACTTTTTTATTGTCTATTTTTGGTGTATCTTTCTTTTTATTTTTTAAAGGACAACCACAATGAATACAAACATCTAAAGTATCACTAACCTCTTTTCCACATTCCTTACATTTTATTAAAGCCATAATTAATTACCCTCCTTATGAATACATAACTGCTCCCACTATGGAATTAATTAATGTGATTATAAAGAAAATAATACTTAAAGCTAAACCAGTAATAGCCATTGCCTTTTTATTTGAATTTAAACCAAAGGAACTAAAAATAATTCCAAGTATTGTAGTAGGATAACCTACTAAAGGTAATAACCAAGTTATAATAGAGCAAAGTCCTAATATCATTCCTACTAAAGCATAAGTATTTCTTTTTTGAAAATTATCATTTTTATTAACAAGATGAAAACCACAGTAGCTACATATAGTATCATCTTTACTAACACCTTTGCCACACTCAGGACAAACTCTTTGTTTCAATTCATAGCCACAATGAATACATACTGTAGCTTGATCGCTTACTTCTTTTCCACATTCCTTACATTTTATTAGTGCCATTGTCATTACTCCTTTTTAAAGTATCTGTATATCCATCAGTATCTGTACATCTGATTTTATCTTTATTCATTTCACACTCATATTTCTTTATATTGTTAGAATAAAGATTAAATTTTACTTTATTGCCAATTTTTGTAATATCTTCTGGAATATATGTATTATTATCTCCAAACTCAACATCTACTGGTTTGTTATAATCACTTGAATATCCAAATTTAACCTCATTGGCATTTACAACTATTTCTGCTGTTAAATAATACCCCTCTTGATAGAAATAAACATATTTATATTCATTTCTATATTCTTCTGGTATTGAAGACAATTGTTTACTATCATTACAGCCTGTCAGCATAACTGTAACTATTAATAAACATAAAATTTTCTTTATCATTAAACTACACCTCTCTATAATAATAGATTATCACAGAGAAGATATTTTTACAACTGGCAGGCGACATTATATACAATTTTTATGTAAAATAAAAAGACAACTACTTGTTGTCATCATTAATATCATCAAATAATTGTCTTATATCAATATCTAAAGCATTAGCAAATTTACCTAAAGCTTCAAGAGTTGGTGTTTTATCTACTGAAAGGCATTCAAGATCTCTTACGTATTGATGAGTAAATCCTGCTCTATCAGCTAATTCTTGTAGAGTATAATTTCTCATTTTTCGATACTTTCTTATGTTCTTTCTTACTAGTATAGATAAAGTCATTTTGTCATAATTTCTCATAGGTAATCACCACATTTCATAATACTATTATTGCAAATATTTTTTAAAACGTATGTCGCCTATGAGTTTAGAGGGATTATTGTATTAATTAAACACGGTGTAAACGATTTTTCTTTAAGTAAACCTATAACACTAAACTAAATCAAATTAAATTAGAATAGTAACTAGTGGCTTAATTCATCTAACTTTTTAAATATAGTAATTATAATATTTCTTGTTTTCTCACTACCATTTAGAAATTCTAGTGCTTCTTCTTCACTCATTGTTAGTGTTCTAAAGTTAGTTGCCATATACTTTAATAGATCATTAATTGGTGTTACTTTATCTTCTTGATTATCTATATTATCTCTAACTTTGATTATTTTAAAAGTTAATAGAACTAATTGTAGATCTACATCTTTTAATGGTGGTTTGTTATTCCATACTTCCTCTTGAAAATACTGCTCTATTAACTGTATTAAATTATCTAATGATTCTTTCACCATAACACCTCACTTTCTTATACTTTAAATAAACAAATTAATCCCCAGTTAAACGATATAATTATTTAAAACAATATACAATACGATAATACTAATTAAACCAAATGTAAACCAATGATACAACTATATTCTTAATATAATAAATTACTTTTCAGCTACTAAAATTATACTGCCTATACTTTCTATTATTGGAAATATAATCTCATCAACATCCCTCATTTTTAAAGCTACTACAATAGCTAGTCCTTCTTCTTTCAGCTCTTTCAATAATGAAAATACTGTTTCACTATTACTATTAAGTAAATATTGAAAATCATTAATTATTAAGATATTAACATTACTAGTATTGACTACATCTTTTAATGATTTTATATCAGTATCTTTGACATTTTTATATGCTATATCATTATCTAGTGTTATATTTCTTTTACCAATATACATTATTCTATTGGATTCATGTAACATTTCTATTAATTTCAATAGTAATTCTTTTCTATACTGTTTAGAATCTTCAAGAATAAACGTAATAGCATGAATAACATTTTTCAAATTATAATCAAAGTTTTTTTCTAATATATCACTATAATCAATAATGAACACAGTACCTTTTCTACAATTAATAGTTATTCTTCTTAAATCTTTCATAATTAATTTCCAAGTAATAAGTCATATTCTTCTTTAACAATTTTAATCATACCTTGATGACTCATTTGTTTATTAGGTAGTTTCTCACTAAACTTAACTTTTCTATCTTTAAATACAGTAAAATCATCATAGAAAATATATCCTTTAGCAAAAGATTCTTTTAATTCATCTTCGTTTAGGTTATATAACCCAACTGGATAATTTAATAAACTAGCAAATAGTTTCCACTCGTTATCAGTAGTGGGTCTATTAAACGTTTCATATCGTACTACATCACATCCGGCTACAATTTCATTTCCTTGCTTAAACAAAATCTTGCTACCGGGTACAATCTTATTATCTTTAAAAGTAGCATCAATTCCAAAAATATTTGTTTTAGTCCAATTGTCAATAGTAAGCATCCCTGCTACATAAGGATTATAATTTAGGACTATATATTCTAAATTCTCATTACTATCATTAATTGTTTCTTGCTTTATATCAATATAATCTTTTAATTCAATAACTTCAAGATTAGATTTTTTATACTCATCTCTAACTTTTTGTATACTATTGCAATTATCTTCATAACATACTAATACATAGTTACGTTCTGGAATCATAGAAAGAACGTGTCCATGATTAATAAAATTATCTGATGTGTATTCAAACTCTAGTGTTACTCTATGTCCTTTATATTCAATATCATCAATATCAAAACCTCTTGATTTAGATGGTACTAATTTAGGAAAACCTAATTCCTCATGTAGTTTAGCAAAAGCCATAACTACTCCCAATTCTTCTTTAATATTTCCGTACATTGCTATTTTTTCCATTTTGTCATTCACCTCTAGTGCTATATTACTACACCTGTGGTAATTAATCAAGTACCTAAGGTATAAAACAAATACACTTCAAGTTGTTAAAATTAAGTTAGGTGAGGAAAATGATTATAAACGATAGAGAAAATTATGATAAAATTAGAGCTTCCATTTCCATGGATAACTTGAAAAAGATTATAGATGCTAAAGGTTTTACTACAACCAAAGTTGCAGTAGAATCTAAAATAAGCGATTCAACTCTTATTTCTTATCTCTCTGGAGCTAAGACACCAAGTCTTCCAGTGTTGATAAGTATAGCAAACTACCTAAATTGTAATTTAGATTATCTTGTTGGAAGAACTGATAATCCAATAAAAATAGATGATATGAGTAAGTCATATAATGATAAAGACTTAATGTTGTTACTACAGAATATAAATTCTTTACCTAAAGATAAACAAGAACTAGTTAAAGCTTATGTAAAAGGATTAATGGATAATTAATATAGAAGAAATATTACATATTATAATAATTAGATAAACATAATTATATAGTAATGTAATATTTCTTTTTTGTTTGGAAAACGATTCTTAATTAGGATTTTACAACAATTAAACTAATTTGCAACAGTTTTTATAAAATATTCCCATTTATTTAGTTTTAGGTTTGGTACTATATTACTGTTATTAAACTTGTTCCAATAATTAAGAATATCTTTGATATAAAGTAAACTTGGAAGTTTATCATTAACTGCTACTTTTAAGGCTTTAAGAACTAAAGTAGCATTGTAAATTTTGATTAATGTGTTAATGATAGTTTTTTCTTCAGTAGTTAGAAATCTATAAAATGCTTCTTCAAATTCATCATAAACTTTTATTTCTTCACTTATAAAAGTTTTGTTATGTATGAAACTTTTAGAGTGGTTATTTACATTTTTGATGATGAAAAGTAATTTATCATAATCAGGACTAATTATTTTAAGTACATCATTAGTAATATAATGTGATGTTCTTCTACTTGTGTTATTAATTCTAATAATAAACTTACCTTCTCTATTCTTTAAACATCTTTTGTTTTTAGCAAGAAAAGGACGGACATTTTCAATAATAGTTCTAATTTTAGTCATAGTTTCTTCATTTAATTGGAATAGTTTTTCACCTTTATTAGGACCATAAACTATTCCATTATCATAAACAGTTATTTTATAGTATTGATTTAGTTGTAAACTGATATACCATTTGTTAGTTCTCATATTGATTCTTCCTTTCATAGTATCGTGCAACGTGTAACCACATTTGCACCAGTTGTAACAAAGTTAATTATGAGTTAGATATAACACTTATATAGTGTTAGTAATAAACAGGATTAGCCCATAATATAAACGTGAATGTTAGTTGCACGATTTAGTTTCTAGTTTTTAGTTATAATTGTTATTAAACTAGTTGTTAGTTTCATAACTGTTATTGTTATTAGTAATAGTTAAATTATTAGTTTTAGTAGTAGTGTTATTGTTAGTTTCAACCATAGTATTAATATTATAAGGTTTGTGGTAAGCTGTGCCTTGAAAGTGCAGATCCGTTTCATGGACGTACCTAATCCACGGCGAGCCGGCATCGATAACCCTTATTTTATTCAGTTTGTTTACCACAAAATAAACAAGTGTAACAAAGTTTGATTATTTAATAGTATAAACCATCGAGATTTTAGTTTTTACACCAAATTCAACAGTTTATGAACAAATTGAAAGCCATATCTGCGTCTGACAAATTTAAAATACTCGTTTTATGGAATATATTAAACTTACCTTAAAAGGATTTAGTTTTTGATTTTTGTTTTTAGTAATGTTATTACTGATATTAATATTAATATTAGTATTAGTATTAGTATTAGTATTAGTATTATTAGTATTATTAGTATTGTTGTTTTTTATTTAACTCTCACTAGTTTCAATATTATGAGGTTTATTACAAGTAGTGCTGTTTTCGAGTTTGCTCTCGCCAAAGTTGTAAATCAATCGTTGATATAAGTGAGTAATTACTATCTTTGACTAAAAGTTTTAAGATAGTAACTATCACTTTACTAATATATATGAAACATTTATATAATATCTTAACTTTTTGATATTTTTTCAACAATAAGTTTTTCTTTATCTGTAATCTTTAAGTGATACTTTTCCTTTAATGTCTTGTCTATGAGATAATATAACAAATTCTTTTCTTTATCACCTGTTAAGTAATATTCTTTAGAGTCATTAATAATTCCATCTAAACTCATATAATTTCTATTATTAAACCTAGTATAGAAAGCATTGATATTGCTTGCTACTAAAGAAGCAAAGAAAAACATATAATTAGTTTCCAAAGCATTTACATAGTCATCTATTGTATCTATAACTGCACTATCCATAACTTGCTCCTTTCTCCTATCTTATATATGAATTGTTGGAATAAATCATCTTGTTTTTTGCCCATTTATTAATAAAATTCATTTGTTCAGTGTTTGGAAGATAATTATCCTTTATTCTACATTGAACTACTCTATTGTTTTTAACTTCTATTGTAACAAGTGATTTTTCTTTATGCTCTATTTCTCTCATAAAATAAATATCAGTTTCTGCTAAAGCATAATCATCAATATATGTCTTAACACAATTGTTTTGTTGTTTTGACTCATCAAGTAAACTCTCTACTGAATTAGCTGCAAATACTACATACTTTTTATCATTATAAGTAAACTTATCTAATAGTTTAGCACGTTCTTTAATTAATTTATCATTTGACTCATTAAGAACTAACTTTAATAAATTAATAGCCTTATCATGTGCTTCCTTAAGATTTTTAGGATATAATACCCTACTATTTTTCATATCATATTCTAATCTTACACAAGCCTTAAGATAATCCAAATATTCATATTCACTATTATAATCAATAGATAGAACTTTCTTATAAGCCTTTTCTAAATCCACATAATTAGAGAGTGCTTTTAAATTACCTATTCCCTTAAGTTTATCAATTAACTTTATATTTTCTTTTTGTATAATCTTCAATACTTCTAATTCCTGTCTATCAATATTATTTCTTTTCATAAATGGATAAAATGTTTTAGGTACTCCAAAAATTTCTTTAAATGTTTTGCCACTATCAAACCTATCTGCTTCACGAGCTAAATTATAAAGTTTTAATTTTACTAGCATTTCAAAGCTATGATAATATGCTAGTTTTGTAAAATAGTAGATAAAATCTATATAACTCATTTTGGCTACAAACTTATCTAACTGTGAATATTTTAAGTCAGTATTTTTTAATAACCTTTTTAAGTTATACGGACATACCATACCTTGAACATCTCTATAAGCCCAACGATAATTTCTACCTCGCCAATATTCAAACTCTTGATAATGTGCTACATACATATAACCCATATGGTTATGAACTTGGTTAGTTACAAAATCCTTAATCTCATTATTATCAATAATCGTTCTCATATATTCAGTTATTTTGTGGGTGGTATGAAACTGATTATAAGAAGAATATAATTCAAAAGTTCTTAAGATAAAGGTATCTTCAATTCTATCTAATAGTTGCAAGTTATCCTTAAATTCACATTGTTGTAAACGATCAGTTTTTACAAGTAATGTTTGCTTACAATTAGGACATTTAATTTCATCATTAACTTTTACTTTAGAAATAAAATGATAGTCACAATTTGTGCAATAACATTTGCTATTCTTACTTTTAATAATTAAATTATGAGTTTGTTCTTTTTCCTTAATAAATCTTTCAAAACAACTTGGAATTATAAACTTTTCATCTGCCAAAGATAATAGTCTTCTATACTTTTTCTTAATGTATGTCAAAACTCTAACTCCAAAGATAATTGACCCGTAGGCTTATCTTCTTTCTTCTCTACTTTAGTTTTTAAAGTAATTGGTATAGGGTCATTTAACCCTAATTCTTCATTACCTTTTTTAAAATATTCTAAAGACCAATTATACACTGTTTCATCTTCAATAACTGCTACGTTATTTACTGCTTGTTCTTTAGCTTTACGATTAATATAACTCATCATTTGTGTTAAATTCTTTTCTTGATTAAGGTAAACTTCACTCATATCTGGTACTTTGATTAGATATTCAAGAATAATATTTAAGGCATTATCATTTTTTCCATCATCTCTATATAACTGTTTTAGTCTTTCGTATCCATCCATTTCGTTAATCCTTTCACTGTGTTATTTATAGTTTCTAAATGCCTCAATAGTTGCTTTAATTAACTTTTTATTAAATCTAAATTGTCCTGACAACTGGAAATATATATTTGGAACATATTTTACTGCTTCCATTGCTAGATTAATATTACTATTAATTAATTCAACTAATATAGGAGAAACTTCATAGATTTTAGTATCCTTACTCATTACTTTTAGTATTTCTATAGCATCATTTCCATTAATTATCTTTACACCTACTCCAACATCATCTTTAGTTTCCAATTTGCACCTCCTTTAACTACTAGTTAAACACAGTGTAATTTATTTACAACCCCCTAACAAAAATTAACAAAGAATAACAAAAAAAAAGATTATATTATTCATACAACCTTTTCATTTATATATTAGTTTTTATAAAATATTCATATCATAAACATCTGCATTTAATAATCTGCTTATTATTTTTTCACAATAATACCTAAATTATTTTATTTACCAATATGGAAAGATTTATCAGGATATGAGAATATTACTTTATTTATAATATCTACATCTATAGAACTATTTTGTAAATCCTCTAATGTAGGTTTTATTTTATCAAACTTTATGCCTAACTGATGAACTACAATAATTGGTACATTAAATTCTACTGCAATTAATTTTAATTCTTCTAATACCTCATTATATTCTTGTTTATTATAACGAATTTCTAATAATTGTAAATAATCAATAATAACTGCACCTACATCTTTAAATTCTGCAAGAATTTTTTTAATATCTATCATTGATTTTGTATCAATTCCATTAATGACATATATATTATCATTAGGGGAACTATTGTTTATTTTTTCTTTAATACGCGAATATAAAGTTTTTGGTGATTCTTCAAAACTGAAGTATACTACATTTTTATTGTTTTTCTTTGTCATTTCACTTGCTAACTTTAAACTAAAAGTTGCCTTACCAGTTAATGGTCTTCCTGCTACTAATATTAAATCATTAGAATTAATTGTTTCTGTTAATTCATTTATTACTTTATCCATATTTACCTCACTTTCCTGATACATATGTTACCACAATTAAATATGTAATACAAACCTATTTTAGATTTCTAGTATAATACCAACAAACTTGCCAATTAAACCAACTCTAACCCACAAAAAAGAGATTGCCAATATGTTGGCAACCTTTTAAAATTATTGCATTTGATGAACGTTTTTGTATATAATTAATTTATACAAACCCTTATATTTATTGGAAAAAGTCGTATGTGCCACTTATCACCTAGTGCAACTGGTGCCACTGGACCTAGTGTTACTGGTCCTACCGGTCCTACGGGTGCTAGCGGTGCAACTGGAGCGACTGGAGCGACTGGACCTAGTGTTACCGGACCTACTGGTCCTACGGGTGCTAGCGGTGCAACCGGACCTACAGGAGCTAGTGGAGCTGCTGGTGCAACAGGACCTACGGGACCAACTGGACCTACAGGACCTACGGGACCATAGTTTTTTCCATATAAAAAGTTCTCGAATTTCCGAGAACTTTTTTATTTATTAGGGTCTACTAAAATCTTTACAGCGTCATCTGTTCCAGAAGTTAGTCTTTCATATGATTTTTGTACTTCTTCTAGACTTACAATGTCATCTACAAATTTTAGTACATCAATTTTCTTTTCTGCAATTAAATCAATACAAGTTTGGAATTCGTCTTTTGTATAACCAATTGCTCCTTTTAATGTTAATTCTTTCATTACTCCTACGATGGTTGGTATCGTTACTGTGCCAAGAGATACTCCAACTAATACTACTGTTCCTCCAGGTTGTACTGTCATTAGGGATGTTCCTACTGCTGGAGAATTACCACAACACTCAATAACTACATCGAATCCACCATTGGTTTTTGCTAGTAAGGTCTCTACCATTTTGGTATCTTTGGCATCATACCATTCATCTGCTACACCTAATTTTACAGCTTTTTCTCCTCTAGCTTTATTGGTCTCTGATAAGGCAACATAGCTTGCTCCTTCCATTTTAGCAAACATAGCACTTACTAATCCGATGATTCCTCCACCAATGACTAATACTTTAGCACCTACTTTGATATCTGCTAAATGGATGGCATGTAAGCCTACTGCTGTTGGCTCTACCATAGCGCCTTCGTCATCGCTTACTGTATCTGGTAATTTTATTACCATATCTGCTCTTACTTTCGTTTCTTTAGCTAGTGCACCTGGATTTGTTAACGATAGTCCTACTGCATATGTCCAAGTGGAAGGACAATATTGAGGATTTCCTGATAGACAAGCTTCACATTTTCCACATGGAGAAATTGGAAGTCCTGTTACTCTATCTCCTATTTTTAAATCTGTTCTAGAACCTGGATCTTTTACAATACCAGAAAACTCATGTCCCATGACTAATCCTTTTGGTTCTCCTGCTACCCAGTAATGAATATCTGATCCACAAATACCGCATTTTTTGACTTCTAATACGACATTTTCATGATCTATTTCTGGTTGTTTGATATCCGTAATTTCAAATTCTTTTACACCTTTAATGGCTACACATTTCATTTTTCTAACCTCCTACTATTATCTTTATCATATCACAAATTTCCTTTAGTGCTTCTATTTTTCTTCATTTTTTATCATTTTTTACATATGATACATAGAAAGGATGTTTTTATGAAGATATGTGTTTATGCTATTAGTAAAAATGAGGAGAAATTTGCTAGGCGTTGGTATGAGTCGATGAAGGAAGCAGATGAAGTTTATGTGCTTGATACTGGTTCTACTGATAATACAGTTTCTATACTTGAAGAGTTAGGTTCTCATGTAAAAGTTGAGGTCGTTACTCCTTGGCGATTTGATGTTGCGAGAAATAAATCACTTGAATTAGTACCAGAAGATTGTGATATTTGTGTTTGTACTGATTTAGATGAAGTATTAGTTCCAGGATGGAGAGAAAAATTAGAAAAAGCTTGGACTCCTGGTACTACTAGGTGTCAATATACGTATTACTGGAGCTTAGATCAAGATGATCAACCTATTGTTAGTTTCTTTTTAAATCAGGCTCATTGTCGCCATGGTTATCGTTGGACTCATCCTGTCCATGAAGTGTTAGAATATACTTTAGGTGATGAAGTTGTTGTTAGTTGTCCTGATATCATTTTAAAACATTATCCTGATGCTACAAAATCTAGAAGTAGTTATTTACCTCTTTTAGAGCTTTCTGTTCGTGAGGATCCTGAAGATGACCGTAATATGCATTATCTAGGTCGTGAATATATGTACTATGAGAAATGGGATAAGGCTATTGAAACATTAAAAAAACATTTGACCTTAGAGCGAGCTGTTTGGAAAGATGAAAGAGCTGCTTCTATGAGATTTATTGGTCGTTGTTATAAAAACTTAAAGCAGTATGATGAGGCTAGATATTGGTATGACCAAGCAATGAAAGAGGCGCCTTACCTACGGGATGCTTTTGTTGAAAAAGCACTTCTTGAACATGAACTGGATAATTATGATAAAGTAGAAGATTTATGTTTTCGAGCTTTAGAAATAAAATCTCATGAACAAACTTATATCAATGAGCCATTTAGTTGGGATAGTACTGTCTATGATCTATTATCTATTAGTGCTTATCATTTAGGTAGAATACCACAAGCTATTTATTTTGTGGATATTGCTCTTACTTATTTACCAGATGATAGTAGGCTTTTAAATAATCGAAGAATATTTAAAGAATTAGAAACAGAAAAAGAAGGCTCTTAGCCTTCCATATATAAATCTATTCTCTTATCTTTATATCCTTCCAATATTTTATTCCAGATGACGCTTTCTACAAAGCGTCCTTTTTTGGGATGCATTAAATATCTTATTGTTAGTTCAATATGATTATCGACAATTTTAGTATAGATAGTAGGATCATACTTATTGAAATATACTCTATTCGTAGTATTGATGTCATTAATCTGAGCTTTCATCTTTTTAGGAATGTTTTTAATAATTTCTATGTTATTTACAATTTTATATAATTCTTGTTTGTTTTTTACTAAATCACAATCCATTGGAACTTTTACTGTTAATTCATCCCAGACATATTTGAATCCTTTGTTTAAGTTTCTTACTGGTTCAGAAAAGACAATGGAGTTAGGGAAAGTTACGATTACACCAGTAGACTGTCCATGTTCTTCTTTGGTAGATATTTCTAGAACTTCAAAGTTTAGGGAAGAAATATTCATTACATCCCCTTTGATGCCTTTTACTTCGATTCTGTCTTCTACTTGGAATGGTTTTTTCATTTTTATATAGATACCACAGAAGAAATTTAATATTAATTCACGTAACGCGATAGTCATGGCTGCGGATGTTACACTGATTAAGGTCATTAGACTTTGAATGTATTCACTCCATATCATTAATAAAAATACTACTTCTAAAATATTTAAGATAATTTGTACTGCCTGGTTAATTACGTATTCTTTTCTACCTTCTATTTTCTTTCTAATTGTTCTTTTTCCTATTTTTTTGAAAAAACTAAATAGTAATATTACTATACTGGTTGCTAGAACTAAGGCTATATATGATTCATTAATGGTTGTTAGATTACTTATATATTTACAAATTTTATCAAAAAATTCCATGGTATTCCTCCTTTTACTAGTGACTAATTATACCACTTTTTCTAAATTTTATAAAGTAATCTATTTAAATGTATGATATACTAGACAT
>ERZ1643249.913-NODE-913-length-31276-cov-5.614234_pt1 | contig 31276 bp, 29 predicted proteins | sample MGYA00579263_ERZ1643249 | MGnify/ENA primary metagenome ERZ1643249 (study PRJEB29033, sample SAMEA4952264) | chicken gut metagenome | biome: Broiler Chicken; feature: Gastrointestinal Tract; material: Caecum | place: Ireland | collected 2018 | study: Broiler...
AAAATTTGCGTCATGCGATATTTATATGCGTATTCCGTCATTTTTTGACGAATAAAATGAATAAATTTTAATTTTTTTATACTTTTTTTTAAAACTCTCTTGAAAAATCAAAAAGTATATAGTAAAATGAAAATACGAATGTACGTTACTGCATAAGGAGGTTAAGAAAAAGTGAAAATTTCAGACGTGCGAATCAGATTCGTTAAAAAGGACGACAGTAAGCTTAAAGCGGTTGCTTCCATCACCATCGACGATTGCTTCGTCGTGCATGATATCAAGGTGATCGAGGGAACGGACAAGCCCTTCATCGCCATGCCCAGCCGCAAGACCAACGACGGAGAATTCAAAGATATTGCCCATCCCCTCAATACTGAGACCCGCGAGAATTTAAGAGACGCAATACTTGCAGCTTATTATGAAGAGCTGGCAAAGACTGAAATCAACTGACCTTCACTGCTGCATTGTATATATTTCAGGCTTCCTTTTGTTTTCTCCGAAAACAGTATCCATAGAATCCGCGCATTCGTAACAAACTCTTTTTCATAAAGGGTGAAGGGGGAGAATCGGCCTTTTTAGCCTTCTTCCCCTTCCTTCTTTTCGAAAAATCAGACGGCTTGGCCGTCTTTTTTCTTCTTTTGACCCAAAAGGACTTTTAATATCTGACGGCAAAGACGCTGTATCCTTTTCTTTGCCATACAATTTTTTGCGCTCTTCGTACAGAAAACATCGATTCGGCGCCGCAATCCCGACCCGAGAAATTCCGTATCCATGCAAAAGCGGGCCTGTCCGCAAAGAACAGGCCCGCTTTTATACGCAGTCTATTTGAAAATGTCGATTATTTTTTCTTAAAGAGCCTCTGCACAAAAGTGGGAAGCTGACGGTCCGTGCTCTCCTGACGGGGAGGCTGCTGCGGGTACTGCTGAGGAGCCTGCTGATACTGCTGCTGGGGCTGCGCATAAACGGGCTCGGGCTGCGGCGCATACTGCGGCTGCTGGGGAGCCTGCTGATACTGCTGCTGAGGAGCCTGCTGCTGATTGGGAACATACTGAGGCTGACGCACATACTGCGGCTGCTGTGTCTGCTGGAAAGGCTGTTTATACACGGGCGGCTGCTGTCCGCGCATCGTGTTGTTCAGCGGCGTGCGCAGGTAAGACGGCGACGAAGGCTGCGCCTGCTGCGGCTGTGCCTGCGCGGCGGCCTCGTTGCGCTCGGGCAGACCGCGGTTCACGAAGAAGTTGCGGCTCGCGACGTTGCGCTCGTCCTGCGAATTGTACATGTTTTCGGGATGAGGGAATCCCGTCGCAATGACGGTGACTTCCACTTCGTCGTTGATGTTGCTGTCGATGCAGGCACCGAATATGATGTTCGCGGAATAATCCACGACGCTCTGCACAAGCGTTGCGGCAGTCTGCACCTCGTCCATGGTCAGATCGTTGCCGCCGACGATGTTGAGAATGACGCCCTTCGCGCCTTCGATGGTCGTCTCGAGAAGCGGGCAATTGACCGCAAGGCGGACCGCTTCGACGATCCTGTTCTCGCCTTTGGCAACGCCGACGCCCATGTGCGCGAGGCCCTGGTCTTTGAGGATGGTGCGGACGTCCGCAAAGTCAAGGTTGATGAGCGCGGGATTGACGATGAGGTCGGCAATGCCGCGAATACCCTGTTTGAGGATCTCATCCGCGACGCGGAGCGCCTCGACCATCGGCGTGTTCTTGGGAACGACGCAGGTGATCTTGTCGTTGGGGATGATGATCAGCGTATCGACGTATTTTTTGAGATTTTCAAGCCCCTTGACCGTGTTGTCCATGCGCTTTTTGCCTTCGAAATTGAAGGGCTCGGTGACGATGGCGATGGTCAGGATCTTGAGGTCGCGTGCGATCTTCGCGATGACAGGTGCGGCGCCCGTACCGGTACCGCCGCCCATGCCCGCCGTGATGAAGAGCAGGTCGGTGTCCTTGACCGCCTCGGTGAGAGCTTCTTTGCTCTCCTCGGCAGCCGCCCTGCCCACTTCGGGATCAGCACCCGCGCCGAGCCCCTTGGTAAGAGCGGTCCCGATCTGGATCTTGTTTTCCGCCTTGGACAGCAAGAGGATCTGCTTGTCCGTATTGACGGCGACATAGCTCGCGCTCTGGATGCCCGCCTCGATCATACGGTTGACCGCGTTGTTGCCCGCGCCGCCGACGCCGATGACTTTTATCCTTGCAACACCGGACAAACTGTCCAAACTGTTAAACATCTGTTTTACCCTCCGATTCCGTTAAATAATTTGTAGAAAAAGCTGTTTTCACGCTTTGTTTGAAGCGCCATGTCCAGAAGGCTCAAAAGCGAGCTCTGGGACGCTTTGTTGTAGTACGGCAGGTTGGGAGCAATGATCTCCACGACCCGGTTAAGCCGATTGGACAGGTGCTCTCGCGCGCCGCGTATGCCGGTGATCCCCCCGCCCGTGAGCAGAATAGGTTTATAATCTATGCTTCCGTCGTCGCAGAGCTCAAGGTCTCCGCTGATGACTTCGCAGATCAGGTCAAGCCCCTCTTTGACTTTCTCCTTCAGAAAGCGCATCGGCAGCGTGTAGACCTGAGACTTGTCCACATATTCGATCAGCGAATCGTCCTCCTCTCTGCCGGAGAGGTTGACCTTTCCGATCATCGCTTCCGCCGCTTCGAACGGAATTCCGTCCATCTGCGACTCGTCCGTATAGAGCTGCGCCGTGACGTGGCCGCCGCCAAACGAGCAGGCATTCTCATAAACGATGCCGTTTCCGCAAACGAGACTGAAAGTCATCGAGATACTGTCGATGTCCAAAAGGATTGCGTATTCGTCGCGCTCCTCAGAAGGGATAAGATACATCGCCTCCGCCAGCGACGTGGGAAGAAAATGTATCTTGCGGATACCGTATTCCGCAAGCATGTTGCGGAATATCTCGAGAAAACGGTCGTCCGCAAAGAAATAGCTGAGATAGCCCTCGATAGAGTCGGAGATCATACCGACAGGATCGATGGTGCGGCGCATATCCGATGTGACGTAACACACCGCCGCACGGCGGATCTGCGTATACCCGGGAACCGGTTCGGTCATTCCCCTTTCAAACAGGACGGTCAGATCGTAAGAGGTGACCCGCCTCTTGTTCTGAAAGCTCATCAGATGCCGCGTGGTGACCACCCGCACGAACTCACCCGGAACGCCGATATAGAGTTCACGAATTCGGTCGCCGCAGCTGTGTTCCACCGCTTCGAGCGCCTTGAAAACAGTCTTCTGAAGAGCGCGGAGATCAAAAAAAGAAGCGTCGGCAAAACCGTCGTATTTCTCGGTGTGCACACCTTTGAAAACGAAGGTATTGTTGACCCCCCTTTCGCCGATCAGGGCGGTCACGGCGGACGAACGGACGTCCAGCACGGCTACGCTTTTTCGGTTCATTTTTCCTCTCCGTAAAACTCTTTCCAGTACAGTCTGTTATACAATCACTATTATAAAATAAATTTATTTCTTTGTCAATAAAAATATATCCCCGAAAGAAAACTTTCGGGGAATTTTATGCTGTTAAATTTTGGTTTTTCAAGACTGCGAGGACGCAACCCATTCGGGCGGCTTTTTATCCAGATAGGAGACAGAGATCTTTCCCGAATCCTGTTTGTCGACACGGATATAACCGCGCATGCGCTGCGCCGTGTCGCACTCGTTCAGATAAAAATCAGCCGCCGCCTGCGCTTTTGCGGCCGCGTCTTCCGTACAGTCCGAAATGAGGATCTGTACGCCCTCGACGGTGGTGAGCGTAAGATTGTTGATGATGTTGCGTTCGCCGAAATACTCGATCTTTCTGATATTGCTGCGGAGGGTGCCGAAAGCCTCGTTCAAAACGCCGCACACTTCCAGATACGCCTCATATGCCTGTTGTTGCGATTCAGAGACGCCGAACAGATCGCCCTCTTTATAGTCGCCGAATTCAAACCCGACGACCTCGATGTTGCTTCCGCCGAGATTGCTCTCGTTCGCATCCTTGACTTTGAGCACGACGCCCTCTTCGCTGACAACGTAATATTTCCCGTTCGACGAATAGGCATACGTCTCGAACTTTTCGCGGACGGTCACAGTGATCTTGTTCGGGAAGTGCTTTTCGACCGAAGTCACTTCAAGGTAACCGTCCCCCTTCTCCGCCACGACTTCGATCACGTCGGAAGCGTTGAAAAAGAGAAAGTTTTTCTTGAGATATTTTGTCTCGAGGTCTTTCTGGATATCCGTTGCCGCGGCGCTCATCTGCGGGCTCCCCGTCGTGAACGTGACGGAGATCTGCGTGATGGAACAGACGCAGTTGAAGGTGATCAGAAAGACGATGAGAAAGATGACGACCGCATACGCGATCACGAATTTTTTGCTTCGCATCGCAATTCCTCTCGTGTAAATTTGAATGGCGTTTTCAGATGCGGACGCGGCGAATGCGCGCGCCCAATCCGCGCAGTTTATACTCGAACGCAAAGTACCCGCGGTCGATGTGACTGAGGTCGGTGACCGTGCTCAGCCCCTCTGCGGCGACCGCCGCAAGCGTGAGAGCCGCGCCGCCGCGCAGATCTCCCGCACAGACGTCCGCACCGCGCAGTTTTTTTACGCCCCTTATAAAGGCGCTCCTGCCGCGGACGGTGATGTCCGCCCCCATGCGGATGAGTTCGGGAACGTGCTTGAAACGGGTCTCGAAGAGATTTTCCACCACGACCGTGGATCCCTCGCAAATACAGGCGAGCGCCGTCATGGGCGCCTGCAGGTCGGTCGGAAATCCCGGATAAGGCGTGGTCTCGATGAGTTTCGCGGCGAAACGCTCCCTGCATTCTATATCTATTTTATCATCAATTGCCCTGATTTTGCAACTGATTTCGCAAAGTTTATGTAAAAGGGCGTCAAGATTATTCGCGCGCGCGTTTTTAAGCGACACGCTCCCGCCGCACATCGCACAGGCGATGAGAAAAGTCCCCGCCTCGATGCGGTCGGGAATGGGCGTGTATTCGACGCCGCGAAGCTTTTTGACCCCTTCTATGACGATAGTCGCGCTCCCCGCGCCGCGCACCTTTCCTCCCATGCGGTTGATGAAATTCTGCAAGTCGACGATCTCGGGCTCTTTTGCGGCATTGCGTATGACCGTCTTCCCCTCCGCCTTGACGGAAGCGAGCATGATGTTCTCGGTGGCACCCACGCTCGGACAGTCGAGCACGATCTCCGCCCCGACCGTGCGCCCGCAGGTACAGTCGATGTATCCCCCGCCCTCCTCGATGTGCACGCCCAGCCGACGAAGCCCCTTCAGATGCAGGTCGATGGGCCGAAGGCCGATGTCGCAGCCGCCCGGATAGGCGATGCGCGCGCGGCCGAAGCGGGAGAGAACGGAACCGAGCATGAACACGGAAGAGCGAAGTTCCTTCGCCAACGCCGCAGGGATCTCGTGATTTGCCGCATCCGCGCTCTCGATGGAAAGGTCGCCCCCGTCAAAATGCACCTTGCACCCCAATTCACTGAGAATGCCCGCCATGTTCAGCACGTCCGCAATGCGCGGACAATTATGTATGACCACCCGTTCGTCGGTGAGAACGGAGGCCGCAAGCAGGGGCAGCACGGCGTTTTTTGCGGATTGGATCTCCACTTCGCCGTACAGCGGTCTGCCCCCTTCGATGACGTATTTTTCCATAAAACACTCCTTGCGCACGGACAAGCGGCGAAAGCGCGGGCGCACCACGCCCACGCTCTCCGGCCGTCCGCCGGTTTTTTCTTTCTTCCGCCCCCGCAGAGGATGTTCCCCTGCAATCATCATACGATCGGAAGCGGAAAAATGTGCGCGGAGCGTCAGCGGCGGAGTGAAAGCCCCTTGCCGCCGCGGGAGATGTTGAACAGGACACCCATCGCCGCCATCGTAAACACAAGAGAGGTATTCCCCGCACTTATGAGCGGGAGCGGAAGTCCCGTCGGCGGGATGGAGCCGCTCACGACCAGTGCATTGACGACGACCTGCACCGCATAGACCGCCGTGATGCCCGATGCAAGGAGAAAGCCGAAGCAGTCGCGGCTCTTTGCCGCCGTGCGCACGCCGAAGCAGATAAGCGTTCCGATCGCCGCAAAGAGAAGCAAGAGGCCGACGAATCCGAGCTCTTCGCCGATCACGGCGAGAATGAAATCGGACTCGGCAAACGGCAGATACCTGTATTTTTGCACCGAATTGAAGAGCCCCCTCCCCAGCCAGCCGCCGCCCGCAAGCGCATACAGCGACTGAATGAGTTGATACCCCTCCCCTTGCGGAGACGCCCACGGATCGAGAAAGGCATAAAGCCTCTGCAAGCGGTACGGCTCCAGCACGATGAGCACGGGCACCGCCGCAACGACGGGCACGAGGATGAGAAGCAGATGTCGGATCTTGACGCCCGACAAAAAAAGCATGGCGAGCATTACCATTCCCGTGCACATGGTGACCGACATGTTCGGCTCGATGATGATGAGTGCACAGACGGCGCATCCCGCACCGAGAACGGGCAAAAGTCCCTTGAACGTGTGCATGCGCGCGAGGTCTTCGCTCGCATAGGCCGCCGCAAAGAGGACAAAGCCGTATTTTGCGATCTCGGACGGCTGGATCGTGATCGGGCCGACCGCGATCCAGCGCGTTGCGCCGTAATTCTCCACACCGAGCCCGGGGACAAAGACGAGCGCAAGCAGGACGAGCGAGAGGATGAGCGCCGGCCATTTCAGCTTCTTGAGCTTGCGATAGGGAAAGAACGCCGCCGCTGACATCGCGGCGGCGCCGAGGATAAGCCCGATCAGCTGCTTTTTCATGAAATAGAAGGCATCGCCGTACTGCGTTTCCGCGGTATAACAGCTCGCGGAATACACCATGACCACCCCGAAGGCGGACAACAGCAGGACGAGCACGGGGATCCCGACGTTTCCGACGCGCACTACGCCGCGCGTATTTTCATTGACAGAGGCGATCGGGCGCAAGCGTCTCCACCTCCAGTCCTTTTACGATCTCTTCGAACTTCTCGCCGCGCGCTTCGTAATCGGTAAAGGCGTCAAAGCTGCTGCACGCGGGACTGAGAAGGACGCATTGCCCCGCCTTCGCCGAAAGCGCGGCGATGCGGACCGCGAGGCCGAAATCCGCGCAGAGCGTGATGCGCGATTCGTTGCATCGCACCGCACTGTTGAGCAGGCGGAAGCGGTTTTCGCCGTACAGCACGCAGAGGACGACGCGGCTGTCGCGGATGCGCTCGAAGAGCGGGTCGTAACTTTCCCCCTTGTCCTTGCCGCCCAAAAGGAGCACCGTGTCCTCGCGCATGCAATCGATGGCGCGCAGGGTCGCGTCGACGTTGGTCGCCTTGGAGTCGTTGACAAAGGTCACTCCGCCGAGTTCCGCGATCTTTTCCAGACGGTGCCGCACACCGCGCATCGAGGAAAGCGTCTTTGCGATCACGGCGCCGTCCACCCCCATCAGCCGCGCCGCACAGATGGCGGCAAGCGCGTTTTTGAGGTTGTGCTCCCCTTTGAGCGAGAGCGCGTCGGCGTCCATGATCTTTTCGTTTTCATAGTACAGCCCGCCCTCGAAGAGGCAGGCGCCCGCGACCCGCTCCCGCACCGAAAACCAGCGCACGGGACAGCGCGCCTCTTTCGCAAACGCGCGGACGCGCTCGTCATCGTAGTTGAGCACCGCGTATTCGCTCTCGCGCATGTTCCGAAGCAGTTTGGATTTGAGGAATATGTAATTCTCCATGCTGTAATGCCGCTCGAGGTGATCTTCGGCGATATTTGTGACGACGGCGACGTGCGGGCAGATGCTCGTGAGCGTCTCCAGCTGAAAACTCGAGACCTCCATCACCGCGACGTCCTCCCATCCGAGCTTTTCTACACAGGAAGTGAGCGGGATGCCGATGTTCCCGCACGCGACGCTGTGCATGCCTGCCGCCCGCAGGATCTCGTCGATCATGGTCACCGTGGTCGTCTTCCCGTTCGTGCCCGTCACCGCGACGAGCGGAGAGCGGAGATTCAGACATCCCAGTTCTGCTTCACCGATGATGCGCTTGCCTTTTTTTCGGAAAAAGACAGGCAGTTCATGATCGATGGGAATGCCCGGACTCAGAACGAGCACGTCGCACTCCTCCGCCGCGGAGGCGACGGCTTCCGCGGGCAGGATGCGCGCACCCTTTGTCGTCAGCTCCTCCATCCGCTTTTTGACCGCATCGCCCGGCACGTCGTCATAAATGCAGACAGACGCGCCGCGCGCCAGCAAAAAGTCGCAGCTCGCCGCGCCGCTGCGCGACATCCCTGCGACGAGAAATTTCTGTGTCTTATAATTCATACCATCCTCCTCGGCTCACTGTACGAAGAGCAGGCAGACGAGCCCCGCTGCCGCCGTCGCAAAGGAATAGGCGCAGACGATCTTGCTCTCCGCAAATCCCTTTTTCTGAAAATGATGGTGCAGCGGCGCCATGAGAAAGAGGCGCTTTTTCGTGCGTTTGAAGTGCAGGACCTGCAGGATGACCGAGACGCCCGAGCAGACGAACATGATCCCGACCACGGCGATGTAAAGAAGGTTTCCGCTGAACGCGGAGACGGACGCGACAAACCCGCCCAGCCCGAGCGAACCCGTGTCGCCCATGAAAACGGACGCGCGATAGGTGTTGAAAAGAAGATATCCCGCGAGCGCCCCGCAGAGCAAAAGGCACAATCCCGACAGCGAAGTATCCCCATTCCCCGAAAGGAAGAAGATGAGCGCGGCGAGAGCCGCGAAGTACCAGAACGACACCGAAGCGGCAAGGCCGTCCAGTCCGTCCGTCAGGTTGACGCAGTTGGCAGAGGCGATGAACGCAAACGCGACGAGCGGGATCATCCACGCTCCGACGTCAAAAGAGAGGTGCGTGAACGGTATATGCAGGACGGTCAGATCGTTGCGGAAACAGTATACTCCCGCGACGAGCGCGATGCAGACCTGAAACACGATCTTCTGATAGGCGCGCAGGCCGAGATTGCGACGAAGGCGAAGTTTCAGGAAGTCGTCCAGAAGCCCCACCGCCGCGCAGGCGAGCGCGAGCGTGACCGCGACCGCCGTGTGCCTGTCCGAAAAAAGCCCGAAGGCAAAGGCGCAGACGAGCACGGCGAGCATGAACGAAATGCCGCCCATCGTCGGCGTGCCGCCTTTGTATTTGTGTTCCTCGACGTAGCCGAGAATGTACTGCCTCGCGTTGTATCTGCGGAGCAGAGGGATGAGCAGAGCGCACAGCACGGCGGAGAGCGCCGCGGACGCAAGAAGCATTCCGATCTCAGTTTTCATTTTCTCCGTTCTTCTCCGCCCTGCGCGCCGCAAGCATGGAGCGGACGGCGGCGACATCGTTATAGATGTGGCGGACTCCCATGATCTCCTGGTATTTCTCCCCGCCTTTGCCTGCAATGAGCAGGACGTCCCCTTTTTGCAGAAGGTCGAGCGCATATTCTATGGCGCTTTCTCTGTCCACGACGATGACGTAGCTGTCCGACACCGTCCGAAAGCCCTTTTCGATCTGCACGACGATGTCGAACGGATCTTCATAGCGCGGGTTGTCGGACGTCAGCACCGAAAAGTCGGCGAGGCGCGCAGCGACCGTCCCCATGACGGGGCGCTTGTATTCGTCGCGGTTCCCGCCGCAGCCGAATACGACGATCAGCCTTCCCGCACAATGCCTGCGCAGGGCGGTGAGAGATTTTTCCAGTCCGTCGGGAGTATGTGCAAAATCCACAAAGATATCCGCTCCGTTTTCCCGCGCGACGTGTTCCAGCCTTCCGCTCACGCCGCCCAGCCCCGCAAGCCCCGCCGCGATGGAGGGCAACCCCACGCCGAGCAGGCGCGCGCATTCCGCCGCCGCCATCGAGTTGTAGACATTGTGCAGGCCCGTCATGCCGAGGCGTATCTCGTACAATTCGTCGAAGAGGTTGAGCACATAGCTGCACCCCTCCAGCGTCTCGCGGATGTCCACCGCAAAGACGTCGGCGGGGTTTTCCAGCGCATAGCTGAACGGATGCGCACACTGCCGCCCGATCTTGCGCCCCTCCTCGTCGTCGTAGTTCAGCACGGCGAACTTGCACCGTCCCGGCTCAAACAGCTTTTCCTTCGCCGCGGCGTATCGGTCCATGTCGCCGAAAAAGTCGAGATGATCCTGCGTGAAGTTGGTGAAGATCCCCGCCTCGAAGACGATGTCCTCCACCTTGCCGAAATACAATGCGTGCGCGGAGACTTCCATCACGACGTATTCGACGCCCCGCTCGACCATGTCCGCGAGCACCTTGTACAAAAAGACGGGGTCGGGCGTCGTAAGGACGGGCGCGATCTCGCGGTTGGAATAAAAGATGCCGAGCGTGCCGACGTTGCCGCAAGATTTCCCCGCCGCGCCGAGAATGGCGGCGAGCATGTGCGCCGTCGTCGTCTTGCCGTTGGTGCCCGTTACGCCGACGATCTTAAGTTTGCGTTCGGGATGCCCGTAAAAGGCGGCGGAGAGCAAAGCGGACGCGCGCCGCCCGTCCTGCACGATCATCTGCGGGACGTCGAGCGGAAGCTCCCGCTCGACCGCGAGCGCCGCCGCACCCGCGGCGACCGCCTCTTCCGCATAGTCATGCCCGTCGTGCGATGTTCCCGAAAAACACACGAAGAGATCCCCCTTCATGACGTGTTTGCTGTCCGTGCTGATGCCCGTGATCTCCCGCTCGGAGAAATTCGCGCAGGACGTGCACTGCACCTGTTCCATCAATTTACCGAGTAACAAAATTCAGCTCCTTTTTATTCATACGGCTCGATGCCTTTAATGTCTATGATCCCCTGGAAGATCTCGCGCGCGGCAGGCGCGGCGACGACACTTCCGTAATAGGCGCCCTGCGGCTCGTCGACGATCACGAGCGCAAGATATTCGGGATCGTTCGCGGGGAAAAATCCCAGAAAAGAAGAGACATACTTCCCCTGCGCGATGCTTCCGTTCTCAAATTTCTGCGCCGTGCCCGTCTTTCCGCCGACGCGGTATCCTTCGATGTATGCCTTGTTTCCGCTCCCGTCCCGCACGACTCCTTCGAGAAGAGAGGCGAGAATGGACGAAGCCTCTTCGCCGATCACCCTGTTTTTCAGCGTGACGGGAATGCTCTCGGAAACGGAGCCGTCGGAGGAGCGTATCTCTGAGACGAGGCGCGGCGTGTAATAATACCCGCCGTTTACCGCCGCCGCGGCGGCGCAGGCGAGCTGGAGCGCAGTGACGGCGATCGTCTGCCCGAACCCGATGCGCGCGAGGTCGCAATCTCGCACCGCGCTCTCGGGAATGAGCATCCCCTGCGCCTCGCCCGAAAAATCTATTCCCGTCACCGACCCGAAACCGAATGCCTCGAGATAGTCGTAAAAGACGGAGGTCCCGAGAGAAAGCGCGATGTCCACAAAGCAGGGATTGCAACTGTTGTTGAGCGCTTCGGCAAGCGTCTGATTGGAGTGTTTTCCGTTGGCATGGTCGCTCCAGCAACGGATGGTCGTCCCGTCCACCGCACGCGTGCGGCTGCTGTTGAAGATATGCTGCAGAGAAAAGGCGTGGTCGTTCCCCTTCAGATATTCCTCGATGTTGGCCGCCGCAGTCACGATCTTGAAGGTGGAGCCTGGCTCGTAGATGTCCGAGACGAGGTTGTTTCGCGAGAGCGCATTGAGCGTCTCCGCGTCGTCGCGCGGCACGTTGTTCAGATCGTAGCACGGCCACTCCGCCATTGCGAGGACGTCAAAGGTGTCGGGATCGAGCACGATGCACTGCGCATTGACGGGCGAATATTGCTCGCAGACCTTCATCAGCGCGTTTTCCGCGATCGTCTGGATCTCATAATCGATGGTAAGCTGAAGATCGAGTCCGTCCGTCGCGGGACGGTAGACGGGCGCATCGCCCGTCTCCTTTCCGACCAGGTCGGTCATCGTCGCGATCTCGCCGTCCATGCCCGCGAGAAATTTGTCGTAATATTTTTCCAGGCCTGTCAAACCGCTGTTGTCCACGGAAGTGAAACCGAGCACCCTGCCGAGCAATTCGCCGTGCGGGTAAATGCGGGTGTTGTCGCGCGCATAATAGACGCCCGTCAGTCCGCTCCCTTCGAGCTTCTGAACGATCTCTTTGTCCACTTTTCGCACGATCGTGCGCTCGGAGACTTTAGAGACGGTCAAAAGATCATACAGATCCTGCTCGTCCAGCGAAAACAGGTCGGCGAGAACGCGCGCCGCTTCCGCCTTGTCCTCGATCGCGTTGGGTCGGGCATATACCGAGTAAGTGGTCGCATTCCCCGCGAGGAGAACTCCGTTTCGGTCGAAGATGTTGCCGCGGGCGGCGACGACGGGGATCTCGCGCGTCCATTGCCCCAGCGCCCGCTCGACGAGTTCGCCGCCGCGGACGATCTGAAGATAGAAAAATCTTCCGAAAATCGCCAAAAAAAGAAAGGTCACCGCCACAGCAATGGCGAACAACCTCTTTCGTAAAACGGTCGCGGAAGCTTCGCCCTCCCGCACGGCTCTCTTTTTTCCGATCCTGCCCCTCCCCGATAAAACAAAACCGGCCGCGCCCGCAACCCCTTGCGCGGGGTCGCCTGCGAGACCGGATGTCCTTCGTTGGATGTCTTTTTTTGTGTCTTTATGTCATGCGGCTTCGGGGATCTCGAAACCGTTTTCCAGCGCCCAGTCGATGACCGTCTCATCGGCGCGCGCGCTTTCAAGCTCTTCGGTGACCGCTTCGTAACGGGTCATCGCGCTGTTGAGCGCCGCTTCGCGATCGATCACTTCGCTGTCAAGCGTCCTGAGGACGCTCGTGTTGACGATGATGAGGGCGAGCACGACCACGACCACGACCGCATACACGGCCATGAGAAGTTTTGCCTTCGCAGTCATGGCATAACCCTTCTTCTCTTCGGTCACCGTCTTCTGTTCCTCGCGGTACAGATCGGTGCGATACTGGATGGTGGTCGCCGTGGGTGCGAGGTCCGCGTCCTCTTCATAGACGGGCGCCTCGTACACAGACTGCTCATAAGCGGGAGCTTCCTGTACCGGGTCGAGCACGGGCGCCTGCGCCATGCGTCCCGCATTGAGAGAGGAATCGGCACGGAAGATGTCCGCCGTCACGCGCTCGTGACCGTAAACGGGAGCGGCTGCGGGCGCTTCCTGTACGGGAGCTGCCTGCACGGCCTGTGCGGCCTGTGCGCGTTCGGGATACAGCGTTGCGCGGGCATACTCCTCCGCCGTCGCATACATCTCCGTCGCGGGCGCGGCTTCCGCCACGGGCGCGCCGAAAAAGTCCTCCGCCGCTTTGTAGCTGGGATCGATGAGCTTCTGATAATTCTCGGAAATACGGGAATTGAAGTTCATCGCCTTCTGGGCTTCGGTATATTCGGGGGCCTGCGTGCCTCCGCTCAGTTTTCCGTAGGCCTTGAGCGAACTTGTCGTCGCTGCTCTTCTCTCAAGAAGTCCGGTAGCCATTTGAGTTCTCCTTATCTATATTCTCAGACTCTTTCCGCTATGCGCAGCTTTGCGCATTTGGAACGGGAATTTTCCCTCTGTTCCTCCTCCGTCGCCGTCAGAGGTTTGTGAGTGATGATCTCCAATTCTTTTTTCTTTCCGCACACGCACACCGGAAGGCTCTTGTCACAGATGCAATCGGTCGCAAGTTCGCGGAACACGTTTTTCACGATCCTGTCTTCCAGCGAATGAAAAGTCAGGATGCAGATCCTTCCGCCTTTGTTCAGTCTTCTCGCAAGTCCCCTGACCGCCTCTTCCAGCCCGTCAAGTTCTGCGTTGACTTCGATGCGTATCGCCTGGAAAGTCCGCCTCGCGCACGGCCCGTAGCCGTAACGGAATTTTGCGGGGATGCTCTCCTCCACGATCTTCGCAAGTTCGCCCGTACGTTCGATGCGGCCGCCCGATCTCGCCTTTACGATGTTCGCGGCGATCTTTTTCGCAAAGCGCTCTTCCCCGTATTCGGCGATGATCCTGCAAAGTTCCGCCTCCGAATATCCGTTGACGACGTCTGCCGCGCTGAGCGGCGCCCCTTCGTCCATCCGCATGTCCAGCGGAGCGTCCTGCATATAGCTGAATCCGCGCGTGACTTCGTCCAACTGAAAACTGGAAACGCCGAAGTCCAGAAGTACGCCGTCCAGCCCGTCCACCTCTTCGCTCTCCAAAACGGGAGCGAAGTCCTTGTAATTGCTTTTATGGATCCGATAACGTCCTTCAAATTCCGAAAGCCGCTTGTCCGCAGCCGCGATCGCAAAGTCGTCGAGGTCGGTCGCGATCAGCCTTCCGTCCGGGCTTGTCCGTCTGAGTATCTCGTAGGAATGTCCGCCACCGCCCGCCGTTCCGTCGAAGTAGATGCATCCGCTCCGAAGTCTGAGGCCCTGCATGCACTCCTCGAGCATGACCGGCTTGTGCGAGAACTCGATCACTGTCTCTCCTTCCGCAGTGCGTTGAGCTTTGCAAAGACGTTGCTGATGTTCATGTCCGCATTCCTCTTTGCAAATTTCTCCGCCGCTTCGATGCGCAGGTACGACGCCGCACCCGTGATGACGATGTCCTTGTCGATCTTCGCGTATTCCTTGAGTTCTGCAGGGATGACCACCCTGCCCTGCGGGTCTTCGGTCACGTCGTATACCATCCCGGTAAACGACGAGATCGCGTCCTGCATCTCCACGTCAAAGAAGGAAGCCTCGCCGAACCCGTCCAGGATCTTGCGGTATTCGGGAAGCGGCATCACATAGATGCTCTCGCTCGGCCCGAAAACCAGCTTGTACCCCTCGCCGAGTTCCGTCTTGAATTTTGCGGGAATGCGTATTCTGTTTTTGTCGTCCAACCGATTGTTGAACCGGCCGTTGAAAGAATACACTTCCCCCGCCCCCTTGTGTTTATTGTAGGTCTATTATATCACCACCTCTGACCACTGTCAACCACTTTAGACAAAAAAAAGCCACTTGGACGAAAATTTTTTTCGATTTTTTGAGCTGTTTTTGAAAAATACAAACATTTGTTTGTTTTAAATCAAGCATTTATAAGCAGAAAAATTGATTTTTGCTCCATTTCCGAGAAAAATCGGGGTTTTTTTGCCGAAATTTTGTGAATTTTGTGAACATATGTTCAGAGTACTTGCAATGTGGTCAGCCGTCCCACTGTTTCCGTCGAAAACGGGGGTCCCGAAGAAGGCACGGATGCGGTCGCGAAGGAAGATATAATGCGTACAGCCGAGCACGACAGCGTCGTATTTCCCATGCGGGAGATGCTCTTCGAGGGAGATGCGCGACAGATCGGAAATGTTCTCTTCCACCGCGGCGGCGAGTCGGGCGGGAACGAACACATCGAAGGAGGCGAGCGAGGAATTTTTTTCGAGCAATCCGCGGAAGCGGGCGCTCTCCGCAGTGCGGCGGGTGGCGAGCACGAGCACGCGCCCGCCGCGGCAGAAAAGAGCGGCAGGACGCAGTGCGGGTTCGACGCCGAATACGGGAAAAGAGAGGCAGCCGCGCAGCCACGGAGCGCAAAGCGCAGTCACCGTATTGCAGGCGAGGACGAGCGCTCGGACGGGAAGACGGCGCGCCTCGGTCAGGGCGGCGGCGACGAGGGCACAGATCTCCCCTTCGCCCTTTTCGCCGTAAGGCGCGTTCGCATTGTCGCCTATATAGGCGAAGCGCTCCTGCGGAAAGCGCGCGGCACATTCGCGAAGCAGGGTCAACCCGCCCACGCCGCTGTCAAAAAATAAGACATAACCCTCTTTCATTCGCCCGTTTCCCCCGCGTTTTTCGGTTACTATATGAAATTTTGCGGAAATAAATTACAGTTTTGCTCAAAAAACAGTTTACAAGAGAATTTTTTTGTGATAGAATAGCTGAGATATCAAATTGAACAACCATTGAAAGGAGAAGCAAAGTGCCTAACATCAAATCTGCAAAGAAGCGCGTCGTCGTTTCCGAAAAGAAAAATACTCAGAACAAAATGATCCGTTCCGCCGTCAAGACGGCCGTCAAAAAGTTCAATGCAGTTTTGGCCGCGGGCGACGTGGCGGCTGCCGAAAAACTCTTGCCCGAGACCGTTTCCATTATCGATTCTGCGGCCTCCAAGGGGATCCTCCACAAGAACAACGCGGCGAACAAGAAGTCTGCCCTTGCAAAGAGCCTCAACGCGCTCAAGGCAAACCCTCAGCCCGCCGTCGAAGAGGCGAAATAAGGCCGCACGGAAAAACAGAATTCACGAAAGGCGCAGACCCTGTTTGCGCCTTTCTCTTTTGCCTTGCGCGGGGTGTCGGACAGAGCACCCCGCGCAAGGCGTTTTTCCCCTTCTGCCGCGCGGCGCTTCGCGCGCGCATATGCGCGGACAGAATAAAAAGACGGCAGAAAAGACGTTTGCGGTAAAGACCGCCCTTTTGTGAAATTTATTTGAAAAAATTTTGTCGAAATTGTTTGCGTTTTGGGCAAAATCGCTTATAATAAATTTATCCGATACTCTCCTGCCACAGGCGCGGAGGGCGGGCGAAAATAACGGACGGCGGAAAAGTAAAATGGCGGAACAAAAGAAGGAAGAAAAGATCATCGAGATCGTGAACGTCTCCAAGGTGTTCGACGAGACGGTCGCAGTCGAGAACATCAGCTTTTATGTGCGCAAGGGAGAATTCATCACCTTCCTCGGGCCGAGCGGATGCGGAAAGACGACTACCCTGCGCATGATCGCGGGATTTGACATCCCCACTTCGGGGAAGATCCTGCTCAACGGCAAAGACATCACCATGCTGCCGCCCAACCGCAGGCCCGTCAACACCGTGTTCCAGCGGTATGCGCTCTTCCCGCACTACAACATCTACGACAACATCGCCTTCGGGCTCAAGCTCAAAAAGATCCCCGTCACCTATCGCAACGACAAGGGCGAGACCTACACAAAACTGCAAAAGCTCACGCGCAGGGAGATCGACGAAAAAGTGCGCGCGGCACTCGCCGTCGTCGACCTCGAAGGTTTTGAAAAGCGCAGCGTGTCCACTCTTTCGGGCGGACAGCAGCAGCGCGTCGCCATCGCCCGCGCGATCGTCAACGAGCCGGAGATCCTCCTGCTCGACGAACCGCTCGGCGCGCTCGACCTCAAAATGCGCAAGGAAATGCAGATCGAACTCAAAGAGATGCACAGAAAGCTGGGCATCACCTTCATCTACGTCACCCACGACCAGGAAGAGGCGCTGACGATGAGCGACACCATTGTCGTCATGAAGGACGGACAGATCCAGCAGATCGGCACCCCTACCGACATCTACAACGAGCCCGCAAACGCATTCGTCGCCGACTTTATCGGCGAGAGCAACATCTACAACGGCACGATGATCGACAAGAACATCGTCCGTTTCTGCAACCACAACTTCGACTGCGTGGACGACTTTGAAAAGAACGAAAAAGTGGATGTCGTCGTGCGGCCCGAAGACGTAAAGATGACGACGGAAGACAAGGGAATGCTCGTCGGACGGGTGGTCAGCGTCGTGTTCAAGGGCGTGCATTACGAGATCACCGCAATGGTCGGGCGCTCGGAGATCGTCATCCGCTCGACCAAGAGCCGCAATGTGGGCGAGGTTATCGGGCTGAAGATAAACCCCGACGACATCCACATCATGAAAAAATCCTTCACCGTCAACAAATACGACGGGTACATCACGAAGAAGAACACCGTCGTGTTCGGCGACGGTGAATTTGAATGCGACGTGACAAAGCTCTACCCCGGCTCGCACCTCGACGAAGAGGGATACCTCATCACCGCGGACGGCGAAAAGCTGGATCTCACGGACACCGACGTCAGCGTCGAGGTGGACTTCAACGCCATCGAGATCAGCGACAACGCCGACGAAGGCGGTGCGTGCGGGCATATCGTCTCGCATATCTACAAAGGTGACCACTATCAGTACATCGTCCGCACGGAAGAGAGCGAGGAGGACTATGTGCTCGACACCGAGGACCTCTGGAACGAGAACGACTTCGTCTCCGTCAAGATACGCCCGGAGAACATCCGTCTCTCCCTCAAACAGGAGGCGAAATAGACGATGGAAGGCATCCGTTTTTCGCGCAAGCAGCTCTGCATCCCCTACGCGCTTTTCCTCGCACTGTTCGTAATCGTTCCCATGCTGCTCATCCTGTTCTACGCCTTCACCGAGGCGACGGAGAGCGGCGGCATCTCCTTCAGCTTTGCGAATTTTATAAATTTCTTTACCAGCACCGCGAAGCTGTCCACCCTTCTGATGAGCTTCACGATCGCGATCATCTCGACGGCGGCATGTCTCGTCATCGCCTATCCCGTCGCGTACATCCTCGCACGGAGCAAGTTCAAGAAGAAAAACGTGCTTCTGATGCTGTTCATCCTGCCCATGTGGATCAACTTCGTGCTCCGCATCACCGCTCTGCGCGAACTGCTTGACCTGATCGGGCTTCTGGGCACGCAGAACTATCTGAACACGATCATCGGCATGGTCTATGATTTTCTGCCTTTCATGATCCTGCCTCTCTATACTACCCTCGAAAAGCTGGACAACAGCTATCTCGAGGCGGCGGCGGATCTGGGCGGGAATCCCTTCACCGTCTTTACAAAGGTGACCTTTCCCCTCTCCCTGCCTGGCGTGATCAGCGGCATCACGATGGTGTTCATGCCGTCCATGACCAACTATGTCGTCAGCGACACGCTGAGCAACTTCAACATCACCATCCTCGGCAAACTCATCGACGAATATTTCACGACCTATGACAACTGGCATATGGGCTCGATGATCTCCATCATCCTGCTTGCCATCATCTTCCTGTCCATGCTGCTCACGGGCAGGTTCAAAGAGGACAAAGAAGACGCACGGGGGGCAAATTTATGGTAAAGAAAATCGCATCCGTCGCAGTCTGCGTCGCAGTTCTCGTGTTCATCTATGCACCCATCCTCCTGCTCGTCGTATACAGCTTCACCGACGCAAAAATAATCGGGCAATGGAAAGGTTTTTCTTTCGGGCTGTACGCGCAGCTTTTCCGCGACACCGAGATCATGCGGATCCTGCTCAACACCGTCTGGCTCGCGCTCGCCGCAGCCGTCCTCTCCACCGCGCTCGGCACCGCGGGTGCCATCGGCATCTTTTACAGCCGCAGGCGCGTCTCCAAACCGCTGCAGGCGGTCTCCCAGATCCCCGTCATCAACGCCGAGATCGTGACCGCGATCTCGCTCGCCCTGCTCTTTTCCATGGTCCTGCTCTATCGGACTTATTTCTCCCTGCTCGTCGGACACATGGTGCTTTGCACGCCCTTTGTCGTGCTGTCCGTCCTGCCAAAGCTCAAACAGATGGACCCCAACACTTACGAAGCGGCACTCGACCTGGGCGCAAGCCCGACCTATGCGCTCTTCCGCATCGTCATCCCGCAGATCTTCTCGGGCATTCTCTCGGGCTTCATGCTGTCTGTCACGCTCTCGCTGGACGATTATATCGTCACGGCGTTCACAAAACCCAAAACCTTTGACACCATCAGCACATACGTCTACAACGCGGTCAAAAACGGGACGAACAGCTCAACGCCCGCACTGCGCGCTCTCTCCGCGCTCATCTTCGTCGTCATGATCGTCGTACTGCTCGCGATCAATCTGCGCGCGAGAAAGCCCGCAAAGGAGAAAAAATGATGAAAAGAAAAACGATCGCCCTGCTCCTTGCGGCATGTCTGCTCCTTCCCTGCCTGCTCCTCGCGGGTTGCGCGGCGGGAGAAGAAAAACAGGTCCTGCGCGTCTATAACTGGGAAGACTACATCAGCGATACCGACGAGGACGGCTATGTCGACCTCATCGCCAAATTCGAGGAGGAAAACCCCGGCGTCACCGTCGAATACTCCACCTTCGGCACAAACGAAAACATGTACAACGAGCTCAAGATCAACGCCGCGGGGTACGACCTCGTCTGTCCCTCCGATTACATGATCATGAAAATGATCGCGGAGGATATGGTCGAAGAGTTTTCGGAGGATTTTTTGCAAAACAGCAGTTACGCAAAATATGCCTCCCCCTATATCCGCGAGCTGTTCGAGAAAAACGGATGGGAAAAATATGCCGTCGCCTATATGTGGGGCACGATGGGCTATGTTTACAACCCCGCCGCAGGAAAAGACATCACCGAAGACCTCTCTTCCTGGGCAGGCATCTGGGACGACGCCTATAAAGGGAAGTCCACCATCAAGGACAGCGTGCGCGATTCCTATTTTCTCGGCGTCGCGTATGTCTGCCGCGAAGAACTCTCCGCCCTGGCAAAGCAGTACGCGGCGGGCACGCTCGGACGCGAGGAATACAACGAGGCAGTCACACAGATCATGAACCGCACGGACGAAGAGACCATCGACGCCGTAAAAGATGCGCTCATCGATCTGAAAGACAACCTCTACGGCTTCGAGGTGGACAGCGGAAAACAGGACATCGTCACGGGAAAGATCTCCATCAACTTTGCCTGGAGCGGAGACGCGATCACCTCGATGAACGAAGCGGAAGAACCCATCTACGACGAAGAGACGGGCGAAGTGATCAACGAAGGCGTCAGCCTCAAATATATCGTGCCGGACGAATGCACAAATATCTGGTTTGACGGATGGGTCATGCCGAAGGGCGCAAACCGCGAGCTCGCGGAGAAATTCTTAGATTTTCTCTCCCGACCCGAAAATGCGGCGGCGAACATGAACTATATCGGTTATACGAGCGCCGTTGCGGGAGACGAGGTCTTCGAACAGATGGTCGACTGGTATGACGAGTCCGCCGACCCCGAAAACCGCGGTACCGACGAAAACGGAGAAGCACTTCTGCCCTATGACCTCAACTATTTCTTCGGAGGGACGGGCGAATACGATGACTACGTCATTTACATTTCGGAAGAGAGCGAAAACAGACAACTCAGCGCTCAATATCCCACCGAGGAAGTACTTGCGCGCAGTGCCGTAATGCAATACTTCGATAACGAAGTAAATGCAAAAGTCAATGAAATGTGGGAAGAAGTCAAGGGACTGCCGATCCCGCTCTGGGCATACATCGTCATCGCCTGTATCGCCGCGGGAGGCGTCGTCATCGGGCTTTCTTACCTGTATAAAGGCAAGCGCTCGGAGTCCAAGCCGAAAAAGGGCTATCACGCCGTAAAACGCGGCTGAGGAGCCGAAAAAGCCATTCAACGATCTGCCGCACGGCATACAAGCACGGCAGACAGGCGCCGCAAAAGGCGGCGCAAAAGGCGGCGCACAGACAAAATCATTTTTTCGGCGCGTTTGCGCAGGGAGGTATCATGAAAGAACTTTTTATCATAGGAAAGGGACCTGCGGGCATTTCCGCGGCGCTTTATGCGATTCGCGGCGGCGCGCCCGTGACGATCGTCGCAAAGGATGGCGGCGCGCTGGAAAAGGCGGACCGCATCGAAAACTACTACGGATTCCCCGAAGGGATCTCCGCAAAAAAATTGATAGAAGACGGCGTTGCACAGGCAAAAAGACTGGGCGTGAAATTTGCGGACGAAGAGGTCTGCGGCATCGAGTTTGCCGCGGACGGATATGAGATCAAGACGACAAAAAATTCCTATGCGGCAGGCGCAGTCATTCTCGCCTGCGGGACATCGCGAAACGTCCCGCCCATCGAAAACATCAAGAAATTCGAAGGCGCGGGCGTGAGTTACTGCGCGATCTGCGACGGGTTTTTCTTCCGCGGGAAAAAAGTCGCGGTGATAGGAAGCGGTGTCTACGCGCTCAGCGAGTACGAGGTTCTCAAAAACATTTTGCAGGACGTTTCGATCTTTACGAACGGTGAAGAGCCTGCCTTTTCCTCCCCTGCCTGCGACAGGAGAAAGATCGCATCTTTCGAAGGAAAGGACCGCTTCGAAGAGATCGTCTTTGCGGACGGCTCGCGCGAAAAATTTGACGGCGTGTTCATCGCCTGCGGAAGCGCGGGAGCCTTCGAACTCGCAAAAAAGATCGGGCTGGAATACTCGGACAACAAGATCGTCACCGATGAAAAGCGCGCGACCAACGCACCCGGGATCTTTGCGGCGGGCGACTGTACAAAAGGCCTGCAACAGATCGCAAAGGCAGTCTGCGACGGAATGATCGCGGGAACGGAAGCGCTCAAATATCTCAAATCTCTCGGGTGACCCCCCGCCGTTTCGGCAAAGGCACGGGAACACAAAAAGGCCGCGGAACGCATCGCGATGCGTCCCGCGGCCTTTTTCAAAGCACATCGGCGGCACTTCCGCGAACGCCGTGCCGCCGATATTTTATTCAAACAGAACACGCGTCTGCGCAAAACTTCTTGCGCAGACGCGTGTTTTTCAGATCTCAAAGGAAAGCCCGTCGTGCGCCGCAATAAAGCCTCGCGCAGCCGCCTCAGACTCCGCCCGTTCGCGAAAAGGGGCATTATTATGCGAAAAATGTGTGACATAGTACTTCGTATTTGTGCCGCAAATGCCGATTTTGACCATTTTTTCACGAACAAGCTCGTTTTCTCTGAACCCCATGTGTCGAAGGGAATTCGGCCCGGGATTGTCCAAAAAGGTACAATCGAGGCTGACGGCATCCGCGCGGATGCCGTTTTCGGCAAGATAGGAATAGCATTCTTCGCGCAAAAGTCCCGTGTCGTTCAGGACGAGAAAAGTCTTCCCCTCCTTTCGGATCGCATACAAGAGCGCCTGCTCGTGCGGCGTGTGCGAAGCGGGAAGGGTGAACACTTCATATCCGCAGACGGAGAGTTCTTCAAAGGGATAGACGATGCGGAAGTTGATGCCGTCCGCCACCTCCCCTTTGATCTCGCGGCGTGTGCCCTCTTCGTAGACGGCGCGCACCTCGGCGTTCCCGACGATGTCGAGAGAGGCGCAAGTCATGTCAAACGCAAACTTATAGCCGCGGTTGACAAATTCCTGCGCATAGAAATGATCGGTATGCGAATGCGTCACGAGTACGGCACGCACGGCGGACAGATCCACACCGAAGCGGAGAGCGTGCAGATAGCTCTCGGGCGGAAAATCGACGAGAAGGTCATTTTCGATCAGGATCTGCGATCTTGTGCGCAGCTCGCGCGCAAGATCGGAGCGCGCCTGCCTGCAGTGCGCACAGTTGCAAAACACGGCGGGGAAACCCTCCGCCGCTGACGTTCCGAGATAGGTGATCTTCATTTTTTTGCCTCAACATTCGTAGATTATGGTCACGGGACCGTCGTTGTGCTGTTCGATCTTCATGTCCGCGCCAAATACACCCGTGCGGACGACAAGGCCGTAATCGCTGAGAAGTTTTGCGACATATTCGTAGAGCGGTTTCGCCTGCTCCGGCCGCGCCGCCGCGGTAAAGCTCGGACGGTTGCCGTGCGAACAGTCGCCGCAGAGGGTGAACTGCGAGATCAGGAGCACCTCGCCGCCCGCCTCGCGCACCGAAAGATTCATCTTTCCCGCCGCATCCTCGAAGATGCGGATCTGCGCGATCTTTTTCGCCATCGCTTCTGCATTCTTCTCCTCGTCCCCCACGGCGACGCCGAGATAGACGGCAAGCCCCGACGGGATCTCGCTGATAAGCTCGCCGTCCACTGAAAGGGACGTCCTCTTTACGCGCTGGATGACCGCACGCATATGTTCCCTCCTTGCGAAAAAGGCGAGCCGCAGGATGCGGCTCGCACTCGGTTCAAAATAAAATTACTTGACGCGTTCCATGTACTCGCCCGTGCGGGTATCGACGCGGATGACCTCGCCTTCGTTGACGAACATGGGGACCTGGATCTTTGCGCCCGTCTCGAGCGTAGCCATCTTAGTCGCGTTGGTCGCGGTGTTGCCGCGCACGCCGGGCTCCGCCTCGACGATCTTGAGCTCAACAAAGTTCTCGCATTCGACGGAGAAAGCGCTGCCCTTGTAGAAACGCACGGTGACCGTGTCGTTTTCCTTGATGTATTTGAGCGCGTCCTCGACCTGATCGTGGTTGAGCGGCGTCAGGTTGAACTCCTCGTCCATGAACCAATACAACTCACCGTCCGAATAGGAATAGGTCATCTTCTTCGTCTCGATGTGCGCATTTTCCAATTTTTCGGAAGGGTTGAACGTCTGCTCGAGCACCGCGCCCGTGACGACGTTTTTCAGCCTGGTACGGACGAACGCCGCACCCTTGCCGGGTTTGACGTGCTGGAACTCGACGACGACGTACACGTTGCCGTTGTATTCGATCGTAACGCCCTTTCTGACATCTCCTGCTAAAACCATATATTCAATCTCCTTAAATAATTCTTTTTTCGCGGATACCCGCTCTGATCTTGCCGACGGCTCAGAGCACCGTCAGTTTTTTGTCCGTCTTCATAAAGCTCTTCACTCCGCCGTCCAGCAACACGCTGTCCTCGATGCGGATGCCGAATTTCCCCTCAAAATATACGCCCGGCTCGATGGAAAAGACCATGCCGTCCTCGAGAAGATCCGCGCCGTTCGGCCCGAGCGTCGGAAACTCGTGAATGTTGATGCCGATGCCGTGCCCGAGAGAATGGGTGAAAAACTTGTCCAAACCATATCCGCGCAGATGATCGCGCGCGATCGCGTCCGCCGCTTTTCCCGTCATGCCCGCTTCGATCTTCTCCGCACAGAGAAGGTGCGCTTCGAGCACTTTTTCATAGACGCGGGCAAAATCCTCCTGCCCTTCGCCTTTTCCGAAGAGAAAGGTACGCGTCATATCCGAGCAATACCCTCCGTAACGACAGCCGAAGTCCGCGAGGACGGGCATGCCACAGCGAAGGACGGTGGCATCAGGCGCGTGATGCGGGATAGCGGTGTTTTTTCCGAAAGCTATGATCGTCTCAAAGGAGCGATCGGAAGCCCCGCATTTTCTCATCAGATATTCCAAAAGCCCTGCCGCCTCGTTTTCGGTCATCCCCTCGCGGATCTGACCGAGCCAAAGCTCGAAGGCATGTTCGGCGATCGAACAGGCACGCGCGATGCAGTCTTTTTCGGGATCGGATTTGACGGACATCGCCGCCGTGAACGCGGAAAGGCTGTCTTCCAACCTGAACCTGCGCTTTTTGAGCGCCTGCGCCCGCGGAAGGGTCAACCGACCGAGCGGGACGGCAAGCCGTTTGATCTTTTTGCTCTTTATATAATCGAGTACGCTCGCTTCGCTTTTCGCTATCTCGACGGCGATGAACTCGTCTTTCAACGCTTTTTTGGCGCCTTCCGCATAGCGCGGGTCAGTGAAAAAAATGCTCTCCTGCGCATCGGTATAGACAAAGCCGAAGGAACTCGAAAAACCCGTGAGATAGGCGCGAAGATCCTCGCTCGACGTGAGCATTGCGTCTGCCTTGATCGCACGGAACAATTTTTTCGTATTGTCCATGTAAATATTTTATCAAATTCGCGGCAAGAAGTCAATTTATCCCGATAGGATTTTTCCCATTATTTCAGCAAAACGCGCTCGTACATTCTCTTCATCGCGAGCGCATCTTCCGCCTGCGTTCCCGCCGATTCGCTGACGATGTACGGCTCCAATCCGAGCTGTACCAGCGCCTCCGCGAGCGGCTCGAACTCGGGTCCGTAAACGGAATCTTCAAAGGTCAGATGGCGGATCTCGCCCTTTGCAGAGTACTGTATCTTGGAGAAATGGACGTGAAAATGCTTCACACGCTCAAACCCAAGCTCGTCGATCATATATTGCAGGCGGGCAAGATAATCCTCGCGCGAGCGAAGTGAGCCCTGTTCGCGCGCATTGAGGTGCCCGAAATCGATGGCAGGGACAAACACAGGGTCGATCTTGCAGAACCGCACGACCTCTTCGAGCGTGCCGATCTGCGCGATCTTGCCCATCGTCTCGGGGCAGAACATCACGTCCTGCAAGCCCTCGCGGTAGATGAGTTCGCAGAGCGCTTTCAGCCGCTCTTCGGTCAGCGCGACCGCCTCCGCCCTGTCCATCTTCCCCTGCGTGGCGCTGTGAAAGACGCAGCGTCTCCCGCCCATCGCGCGGAGGGCGCGCGCACTGTCGAGAACGTATCCGTACGACTTTTCCGCGCTCTCCTCGGCAGGATTTGCGAAGTTGATGTAATACGGCGCGTGAACGCTGATCTCGACGCCCTGCGCGGAAAAAGCTGCACCGATGGAATGCGCCTTCGCCTCGCTCATGCGCACCCCGCGGCCGAAAGAATATTCAAAGCAATCCAGCCCGAGATCGCGCACAAATTTTGCCGACTGCTCGGTATGCGCAAGCCCCTGCGCATAAAACGATTCACTGTTGCCACTTGGTCCGAATTTGATCATCTTATTTTCTCCAGATCTCTTTGCAGCTGTGCGGAGAGCTCCGCTTCGCCTGCAAATTTTTTTATGTCGCGGATGTAAAAATCGAAATAAACAGTGATCTCCTTTCCGTAAAGATCCCCGCTGTACCCGTCCGCATACACTTCGAGCACGACACGCTCGTCCGAAAACGTAGGCCTGCCGCCGTAGTTCGCGATGCCGCGGTAAAACGCGCCGCCGATCTCCGCGGTGACCGCATAGACCCCTCTTTTCAAGGGATATTTGTCGGGATTCGGGTGCAGATTCGCAGTGGGAAAACCGATCTTTCTGCCGACGTGGCGCCCCTCCGTGCTCACGCGCCCGCAGATGAAATACCGCCCGCCGAGAAGTGCCGCAAGCGCCGCACAATCCCCCTCGTCCATGTATTGCTTTGCACGCGTCGCCGCCGCTTTTTCACCGCCAAACTCAATAAGTTTCTCAACAATTACTTTAATATTGTTGGAAGATCCGAACGCACGGAGCGCCGAAACGCCGCAGAGCGCGTCCTTGCCGAAGGTAAAATCGGAGCCGCAAACAAAAGCACTCACGCGGAGCGCGGAGCATACATGAGCGAGAAACTCTTCGCCGCCCGTCGCGCGGAATGCCTCGTCGAAGTGAGCGGCATAGACGAAATCGACGCCGAGCGAAGAAAAGAGGCGGCAACGCTCGGAAAAATCGTAGATCTGCCCGCCTTTTTTTGAGTCGTAAAAGGTCATGATGCCGACGCTCAGTCCGGCGCTCTCCGCAAGCGAGCGAGCGCGCGCAATAAGCGCCCTGTGCCCGACGTGGACGCCGTCGAAATAGCCGAGCAAAAGGACACATTCTCTTTCGAATGTTCCGCCGTTATAGTCAACGATGCGCATGGTTCCCCTCCTCAGATCAGCTTGACTTTTGCGCGAACGCCGCCCTGTTCCGCGCGCGCAATGCCGTAAAACGCGCCGTCAAGGAAGAGTTTGTAATCCCCGTCGGAAAGCGCGCAAGGAACCGTCTGCCCGAATCCGACGCGGCGCGCCGCGTCGCCCGTGAGCGAAAGAGCGGGCATCTCGAAAACTTGCTCGGGCGGAATAAGATGCGCGCGCCAATCCGAAACGCGAAGCTCGTCAAGAGATACGCTCTGCGAAAGGGTAAAATACCCGCTCTTTTCGCGCACGAGCGAGGTCATGATGCCGACCGTGCCGCATTCCGCGGCGATGTCGCGGGCGAGAGAACGGATGTACGTCCCGCCCCCGCAGAAGATGCGAAAAAAGAACTCCCCTGCCGCGCCTTCTTTGACAAATTCGATGCCGTCGATGCGCACGCGCTTTGGCGGAAGCGCGATCTCTTTCCCCTGCCGCGCCAGGCGATAGGCGCGGACTCCGTTCACGCTTTTTGCGCTGAACGCGGGCGGAACCTGGTCGATCTCCCCGACAAACCGAGCGCACGCCGTGCGCAGTTCTTCCTCTGAAGGCACACGGCCGCCCGTGCGGAGCACGTTCCCCTCGATGTCGAGGGTGTCCGTCTCCGTGCCGAAGCGAAAGCAGGCGAGGTAGACTTTCTGCTTGTCGAGAAGGTAATTGAAGAGCCGCGAGGCGTTTCCGACCGCAACGGGAAGCACGCCGCTCGCAAGAGGATCCAGCGTGCCCATGTGCCCGCAGGCGGCGCCCGTGAGGCGCTTGATCACCGAAACGACGGCGGCGCTGGACATGCCGGATGGTTTATTTACGTTGAGAAAGCCGCTCGTCAAGCGCGTGTCCTCCCTGCCTTTGGCTTTGTTTCGATAAAAAGAAAGGGACGCAGAGCGCCCCGCGCAGGCGCTTAAAGCGCCATGTGCTGTTTGATGGTAAAGCGCAGCTTGTCGATGACCTCTTCGAGACAACCTGAGATCATACAGCCGCTCGCGAGCGTATGCCCGCCGCCGCCGTACACAGCCGCGACCGCGTTGACGTCCGTCGCGCCCTTGGAGCGCAGGGAAATCTTGAAGCGCTCGTCCGCGACCTCCAGAAGGCAGACGGCAACGTCCACTCCGTCGACGGTCAGGGGGAAGTCGATGAAGCCTTCCGTGACGTCCGACTTTGCGCCGCACGCATCGAGCTGGGCGCGCGTGACAGAGATAAAGGCGATCTTCCCCTCTTCAAAATATCGGATGGCGGACATCGTCCTGCCGAAGAGCAGAGCGCGCGCCGCCGACTGGCGCTTGAACATGTAGTACTGGATCTCGTTGACGTCTGCACCGAACGAGACGAGACGCGCCGCCGCGAGAAAGGTGCTCTCCGTGACGTTTTTATGGGCGAAGTTGCCCGTATCCGAACTCAGGCCGAGCATCAGATAATTCGCCGCAAGCGGCGAGAGCGGAAAGTCAAAAAATGCGCTCAGTTCGGTGACGATCTCACAGGTCGCAGCGCGTTCCTCGACGAAGTTATGATCCGCAAAGCGGGTATTGGAGATGTGGTGATCGATGTTGAACTTCGGTTTTTTCGCCGTGCGGAAGGTCTCGCCGAGCGTACCCATCCTGTGCTCTTCGCTGCAGTCCACCGCGATGTATGCCTCCGCCGCGCTGTCGACGTTGCGGGAGATCGAGCTCATTCCCTCGAGAAAATGGAATTTCTCGGGGATCTCGCTCTCGCAGACGACGCTGCAACGCGCGCCGTTTTGCCGAAGCAGCCAGGAAAGCCCCATCGCAGAGCCGAGCGTGTCGCCGTCGGGCCGCATATGACAGAATATGACCGCACTGCGGAGTTTTTTCAGTTGTTCCGCTATCTCTTTCAGTGTCAAAACATCCCTCCGATGCCGTTCAGTCCGCCTTGCCGTCTTCTCCATCCTCTTCCCGATGTATTGTCTTGATCAGACGATCGATCTTGTCGCCGTATTCCATGGTATCGTCCCACAGAAAATGAAGCTCGGGGACGGTGCGCATCTGCATGGTGTGCGCGAGCTCGAAGCGGATATATCCCGCGTGTTCTTTGATGCACGCAAAGGTCGCCTCGCTCTCCTCTTTGTTCTTGCCGAGAACGCTGATGTAGATCTTGGCATTTTTAAGGTCGGGCGAGACGTCCGCCTTCGTCACGCTGACGAGGCCGCGGACGCCGTCCGTCTTGTATTTGAGTTTTTTGGAAATGATCTCGTAGACCGCCTTTCTGTATTCAGAGGAAAGGCGTTCGCCGCGAAGTGATTTCATGCGCACCTCCTGCCCGTCAAGCGGGGATCTCCTCGGTGATGTAGCACTCGATCACGTCGCCGATCTTAATGCCGTCGAAGCCCTCGATGCTGACGCCGCATTCGAAGCCGCCCGAGACCTCCTTGACGTCGTCCTTGAAGCGCTTGAGCTGGCGGACCGCACCTTCGACGATCATGACGTCGTCGCGATAGATGCGGAGCTTGCCGTTGCGCACGATCTTGCCCTCGGTGACATAGCAACCCGCGACCATTCCGACGCCCGTAATCTTGAAGGTCTGCAGGACGTCGCATTTGCCCGTCATGACATCGCGGTACTTGGGCGCGAGCATGCCCTTGAGAGCCGCCTGGATGTCGTCCAGAAGCTCGTAAATGATGCGGTAGGTGCGCACGTCAACGCCGCTGCTCTCCGCGAGCGCCTTCGCCTTCGTGTCGGGACGGACGTTGAAGCCGACGATGATCGCATTGGAAGAGTCGGCGAGCATGACATCCGATTCGTTGATCGCGCCCGCGCCGCTGTGCAACACGTTGACGCGTACTTCGTCGTTAGAAAGTTTGAGAAGCGACTGTTTGACCGCTTCGACAGAGCCCTGCACGTCGCCCTTGACGATGATGTTGAGCCCTTTGATCTTGCCCTCCGCGATCTTGCCGAAAACGTCGTCAAGCGTAACGCGCGTCTGCGACTTGATCATGGACTCGCTCTCCTTGCGCTTGCGCTCGTCGAGGACCTGTTTGAGAAGTTTATCCTGCTCGACCGCAATGATGGAGTCTCCCGCGTTGGGGACTTCCTCGAGACCGAGAATGGAAACCGCCATCGAGGGTCCCGCAGACTTGACCGTTCTGCCCTTGTCGTCGATCATGGCACGGATGCGGCCGATGGTCGTACCCGAAATGACATTGTCACCCGTGCGGAGCGTTCCGTTCTGAACGAGGACGGACGCAACGGGACCTTTGCCCTTGTCCAACTTTGCCTCGATGATCGCGCCGCGCGCCATCTGGTTGGGATTCGCCTTGAGTTCGCACATCTCGGCGACCATGAGGATATTGTTGAGAAGATCCTCGATGCCCATGCCCGTCTTTGCAGAGACGGGAACGATGATCGCGTCGCCGCCCCAATCCTCGGGAAGGACGCCGTTGTTGGTGAGCCCCTGTTTGACGCGGTCGATGTTCGCCTCGGGCTTATCCATCTTGTTGACCGCAACGATCATGGGGACGTTTGCCGCTTTCGCATGGTTGATCGCTTCCACCGTCTGCGGCATGATGCCGTCGTCCGCCGCGACGACAAGAATGACGATGTCCGTGACGGATGCGCCGCGCGCACGCATCGCCGTGAACGCCTCGTGACCGGGCGTATCGAGGAAGGTGATGCTCTTGCCGCCCACCGAGACAGAATAAGCGCCGATGTGCTGAGTGATGCCGCCCGCCTCGCCCGCGGTCACGTTCGTGCTGCGGATCTTGTCGAGGAGGGAGGTCTTGCCGTGGTCGACGTGACCCATGACGGTGACCACCGGAGGACGGGGAATTGCACCCTCGCTGTTCTGATTCTCGTCCTTATAAATCTCGTCGAGCGCCTCTTCCGCCGTCTTCTCGGGCTTGTATTCAAGCTCGATGCCAAGGTCGTTCGCGATGTATGCCGCGGTATCGTAGTCGATGGAGTCGTTGATGGTCTTTGCAATGCCCTCTTTGAAGAGGCGCTTGGTGATCTCAACCGCCGTGATGCCGAGCTTTTCGCTGAGTACTTTAAGCGGAATGTTTTCGCTTGTCACGACGGCGTGTTCGATCTTGATCGTCTGCACCGTCTGCTGTTTCTGCTTTTTGACGCGGAGTTTCCTGTAACCGCTCTTGTCTTCGTCAAAATCGGAGACGGAGACCTGCTGTTT
>ERZ1643249.916-NODE-916-length-31217-cov-5.633143_pt1 | contig 31217 bp, 33 predicted proteins | sample MGYA00579263_ERZ1643249 | MGnify/ENA primary metagenome ERZ1643249 (study PRJEB29033, sample SAMEA4952264) | chicken gut metagenome | biome: Broiler Chicken; feature: Gastrointestinal Tract; material: Caecum | place: Ireland | collected 2018 | study: Broiler...
AATGCATTGCGATTAACGCGAATTATGGTAGTTGGGGATGATATCGTAAAGAATGATATTCAAAAAACAGCCTTAAAGACTGCATGTCCGTATGGTGTTCACTTAAGTATTTTGACTGCTAAAGGTGCAGCCAGAAGAATTAATGAAGGAAAGTATAAGGGTCAAACCGTTTTAGTATTACTTAAAAATCCTGGAGTTTTACGTCAAATGGTTGATAATGGTGTGAACTTGCCTGAAATTAATGTTGGAAATATGTCTACTAAGGCTGATTCACGTCAAGTTGCTAAGAGTGTGGCTGTTACTGCAGAAGATGTGGATAATTTTAACTACTTAAATGAGCACGGTTGTCATCTTTATCATCAAATGGTGCCGGCAGAAGACAAAGAAGAATTTATGGAGTTATTAAAAAAGTAAAGGGAAGATAAGACAATGACAATACAATGGTGGCAGATTTTATTACTAACTTGCCTAGCATTTTGGGCAATTATTGATCAATTGACTGTATCAATTGTGAATAATCCTTTAGCAATTGGGATGATTTCAGGAATTATTATGGGTGATATTACAACTGGGCTGGCAGTTGGAGCAACGCTCCAATTAATGGTCTTAGGGGTTTCAACATATGGAGGAGCCTCAATGCCGGACTTTATGACTGGTGCAATTGTTGGTACAGTTTACGCCGTTATTTCAGGAAAAGGTGTGCAGTTTGCAATTGGTTTGGCAGTTCCAGTAGGACTCTTAATGGTCCAACTAGATGTTTTAGCCAGATTTGCTAATACTATTTTTCAACATCGAATTGATACTTTTATTAAAGAAAATAAGCCAAATGCTGCAGCAAGAAATGCATTGTGGGGAACATTTACCTGGGGATTTTCACGTGCAATCCCAGTTTTTATCTTACTTGTAGTAGGAAATGATGTTGTTAAAGCAATTCTACGAATAATTCCAGCTTGGTTGACTGATGGGTTAAAAGTATCGGGGCATATTTTGCCAATTGTTGGTATTGCAATTTTACTTAGATACTTACCAACTAAAAGATTTATTTCTTATTTAGCAATAGGCTTCATTGCAGCAGCTTACTTAAAAATGCCAATGCTAGGGGTAGCGTTGCTGGGAGCAGCCTTAGCTTACCTTCACTACACTCGTGAAGTAGAAAAATTAAATACAAAGAAAAATAGTTCAGAAAAAGTAACTGAGAGTGAAGAATATACAAATGAAGAGGGAGAATATGAAAACTAATTCAAATAAATTAACAAAAAAGGATCTTTTCCGAGCAAATTGGCGTTGGCTCTGGGCTAGTCAGTTATCTTGGAACTATGAAAAAATGATGGCTCCCGGTTACTTTTATACTGTTTTGCCATTTTTAAAGCGCTGGTACAAAGATGAAGAATTAGTTGAAATGATGCAGATGCAGTCACAATTCTTCAACGTGAATGCATTTGATGGAAACTTTATCATTGGAATGGATCTGGCAATTGAAGAAAAGCAAGGAAGTAAAGCTAAAGAAACAATCGCCGGCTTAAAGACAGGCTTAATGGGCCCCTTAGCTGGAGTAGGAGACACAATTTTTGGTGCTATTATTCCTACAATATGTGGATCAATTGGTGCATATATGGGATTACGAGGAAATCCTTTTGGAGCTTTCTTGTGGATAATTGTTAATTTGATTGTTTTATTCACAAGATTTGGCTTTTTAAACCTCGGTTATTCACAGGGAGCAAAATTAATTGATTCTGCTTCAGGTAAGTTAAATGCAATTACCGACTCTGCTATTTTACTTGGGGTTACCGTCGTTGGGGCTTTGATACCAACTGTAGTTAATGTGAAAGTCCCCTTTGTATATCGAGCAGGCAAAGTAACATTAAAGATGCAAACAATTTTAAATCAAATTATGCCATCTTTAGTACCTGTTTTACTTGTAGCTTTAGTTTACTGGTTACTAGGAAAGAAACATGTGACGTCCACTAAGATGATCTGGTTTGTTTTGATTTTAGGAATTGTTTTAAGTTACTTCCATATCTTAAGTGCCTAAAGCCAGCTTTAATATTTTTAATGCTGAAATGAAGGCTATTGTTCTATAATTAAAAGAAACAATAAGATTGATAAAGGGACTTTTATGAAAGAAAAAGAAAAGAACACCATTATAGGACAATTGCTTACTTTAGATTTATTTGCAATGATTTGTGGCTATTATTTTATTGATACGATAAATATGTTTGTTAAGCGACAAGAATGGTGGTATGACCTACTAGTAGTGTTAATCGTAATTTGTGAGATGGTCTACAATTGGCTTCAGCTGCTAAACTATAAGAAAAAAATGCCAAATTTAGTAGTTATCTTAACTAGCATTACATTAAGTGCAATTCTGAGTGGAATATATATTGGTGTGATTTGGGGTAATATTCAAAGTAAACAAAGTTACCAAAACAACGTATTTCTCGCAGCTATCTGGATATGTATGCTGGTAATTGGCAATATAGTTTTGTGGAATAGATATAAGAAAAATAATTAAAAAATGCATTATTACTAGTTTGAAACTAGTAATAATGCATTTTTATATTTATTCAGAAAAATTATTCTACAACATGTCTCTCAAAGGGATCATCGGAAATACCTTTTTCTAAAATATCTCTTGACCATTGCTTAGCTGAGAAAAGGGAGTGATCGCGATAATTACCACAAGATTCAATTGTAGTACCTGGAACATCTTCCCAGGTAATATTATCGCGAATTTCTTCAAGCGATTCTTTAAGTGCCTTAGCTACCTCTGTAGTAGATGGAGTACCCCAAACTAAGAGGTGGAAGCCGGTGCGACAGCCAAATGGTGAACAATCAATATAACCATTAATGCGGTCACGTAATAATCCAGCTAATAAGTGTTCAATGGTATGCAAGCCTCCAGTAGGAATGGCATTTTCATTAGGCTGAACCAAACGAAGATCAAAATTACTAATTTTATCGCCTTTTTGTCCTTCTTCAACAGTAATTAAACGAACGTAAGGTGCCTTAACTTTAGTATGATCTAATTCAAAACTTTCAACTTTACCCATAATATTTCCCTCCGTTAAAAACTTTTCCAAATATTATTGGCTATCTTAACAACAAATTTAATCTTTTTCCATTGATCAGCTTCACTTAAAATGTTTCCTTCTTCAGTAGAAGCAAAGCCGCATTGGGTACTTAGAGCCAAATTATTCAAGGGTACTAATTGTCCGGCTTCCGTGATGCGTTTTGCGCTTGTAATCGGATCTTCTAATTCGCCATTTTTTGAAGTAATCAAGCCTAGAACAATAGTGACATTATCACGATTATTCCAAATTTGCTTAATTGGTTTTAAATCACCAGCACGATCACTGTCATATTCTAAGAAAAAGCGATCATAGTTTAACTGACCAAGATATTTCGCAATTGGTTCATATCCACCAGAAAAAAGAAAAGTAGACTTAAAATTTCCACGACAAATATGTGTAGCAATTGTTAGATCAGCAGGCAGCTTTTCTATTGACTTATTAATTACATAAACAGACTCTTCTGCTAATTGAACATATTTTTCATGTTCTTTGGGATCATTTTGTGTTTCGTTTAATTTACTGATCAAAAAAGCCCAAGTAGTATCATCAATTTGAATATAGCGACAACCTAAATCATAAAAATGTTTGATTGTTTTATTGTAGGCTGTAGCTAGGTCATCTAAGTAAGCTTTTTTATTATCGTAGAAGTTAGGCCAATTATCAGAGCGATTGTCCCGAAATAGTAGAGTTGGAGAAGGAATCGTTTGCTTAGCAATTGCATTTTTTACATTAGCCTTAACAAATTTAAATGCTTCAAAAAAAGGATGGTCAGGATTATAAGCAATTTTTCCAGATAGCTCTGCATTATCGGTCCTAGTTTTAGCACCGTAGAACTTATAGCTCTCTTTGTAATCATATTTGGCAACGCCATTTAATCCCCACAAGAAGTCAAGATGCCACCAACTACGACGAAATTCACCGTCTGTGACTGCTTTTAGTCCTAATTCTTCTTCTTTTTGAATTAGCTTTTTAATTTCTTGATCTTCAATTTTAGTTAGCTCTTCTTGTGAAATCTTTTCCTGATTGAAATTCTTTCTTGCTTCTTTTAATTCTTCTGGTCTTAAGAAACTACCAACAATATCGTAATGTGCTAATTTTGTCATCAAATCTACCTCCTAATTTTAACTAAAAATTTCTTTTAAATATTATCTGAAGATCCGCTGACAAGAGGGATCAGAGAATGTAAGCTGCACATTCGATTAAATACCTGTTCACTAAAATATTCTTTTTTGATATTCAAAATAATCCCTCCTTTGAATTTAATAAACTAATTAAGCAAAAGAAAAAGCGCCCCAAGTATAGTTTTTAAACTATACTAGAGACGCTTAATAGCGTGTTACCACCCTGCATTCGAATTAATCTTACAATTAATTCCTCACTAAGTACTCCAACATTTGGAAGACTCGGACATGATAACGAACGTCAATCGTAAATTGCTTACTTAAATTAGCTTGCACTTTAATTTAGCTCCAAGACCATCTTCATTACATCAGCAACATCGGCTTGCACCTAATCCGACTCTCTGGGAGATGCTTTAAGTAATTACTCATCTTTTCTAAGCTTTAATTAATTTTGTTGTCATAATATTACAACGCTTAAAAAATAATGTCAATAAAAATTTTTAGTAAGCTATTCAACTTCAGCATCTACATCAGATTTTTCATTATTAAAAGTATTCCAGTTTAGTTCTGCGGTACGCTTAGCAGTGATAACACCAGCAACCATTGAGTCGTTAACGTTAAGAGCAGTTCTAGCCATATCAACAACTGGGTCAATAGCAATTAAAACACCTAAAACTGTTACTGGTAGGTTAAGAGAACCTAAGACCATTAGAGTAGTAAATGTAGCACCGCCACCAACACCGGCAACGCCGAAACTAGAAATAACGTCAATTACAACTAAACTTAAGACAAATTGCCATGAGAAAATGTTAACTCCAACAAGTGGGGCAGTGATTGCTGCTACCATTGATGGATAAATACCTGCACATCCATTTTGACCAATAGTTAAACCAAAGCTAGCAGCAAAGTCAGCAATCGTATCACTTACTCCCATTGATTCACGTTGAGTACGTACGTTAAGTGGTAAACTACCACCACTAGTTCTAGAAGTGAAAGCAAAGACTAAGACAGGCCACGCCTTCTTGAAGTAGGTAATTGGATTAATTCCGTTAATTAAAAGTAGAACTGCATGAACAATGAACATAACAGCAATTGCAAGGTAAGCAGCAACGATAAAGACAAGTAGTTTACTCATTGTTGCAAAACTGTTACTTGCAGTAGTTCTAGCAATCAAAGCAAAAATTCCATAAGGAGTGATTTCAAGTACAATCTTAACTATGCGCATTATAACTGCACGTAAGGCTTGAATACCGCGTGCAAATGTAGCAGCTACATCTGCTTTTTCTTTCTTAATTTGTAAGAAGGCAATTCCAACAAAAATAGAAAAAATTACTACTGCAATTGTGCTAGTTGAGCGCATTCCAGCAAAATCCGCAAAAATATTTTGTGGGAAGAAGGATGTTATTTGTTGAGGAAGGGTCAAGCCTTTTAATTGAGCTTGATGATCTTTAATAGAGGTAAGAGCAGTGGAGGATGCAGACATTCCCTTAGCAAAGCCAGCCCCACCTAAATTAAAAATAGCTACACTACTGAAACCTAAGAAGGAAGCAACAGCTGTAGTTCCTAACAAAATAGCTAAAACACTGGTAGCAATTTTTCTAATCTTAGTAGTCATTTTTAGTTGAGTGAATGCACCAACTAAAGAAACAAAGATTAGAGGAATTACTAGCATTTGTAGTAAGGAAACATAGCCATCTCCAACAATGGAAATCCAGTCGATACTATTTTTTACAATATTACTATTAGCACCAAAAATTAATTGAAGGGAAACGCCAAAGACGATTCCGACGATAAGGGAGAGGAATACTAATTTAGTAAATCCCCAATTCTTTTTATGCAAGTAAGCCATACCAGCTAGAATAGCGATGGCCACTAAAACAACGAGAGTAGTTTGCACTTTATTCAACTCCAATTCTAAGCAAACAAAAAAGAGCCATTGGCCCAATGCCAACAGCTCTTGAGAAAAACCATAGTTATAACTTTGAAAAGCTAGTTTCTAACTAGAGAAATTCTTGAATGAACTAGTGACTGTACGCCAAATAATTGCCAAATTTTTTGACAATTGCAACAACAAGAATTTGCTTGACGTACATTAAACATAATCATTAGCTCCTTTCTTACTTTTCACAAGTTATATTATCGTATAACTTACTTTTAGTCAACATCTAATTTTAAAAATAATTTATATTCCATAAATATATATTATGCCAACTTTATATATAAAATACTGCATATAAACATTGCAAGCCCTTTCGTTAGTGGGTATAATCAAGTTGAAGAGACGTAGATTTATGAGGTGAAATAAGATGGCAGAACCTAAATGGTTACAAGACTTAAAAGAAGAAGATTATATTAAAGAGGATTTTGATGCTACTGGTAAATCACGCTACACAGTCGAAGGTGTAGATAAAGATGATCCAGATTGGTTAAATAAAGCTGCTAAAAAAGTACATGCAGCCGAAGGCGACGATTATGTAAAGCTTGATGCAGGTCTTCTTACTGTTAACCAAATTAACTGGATGCTTCGTCGTGCATTTGGTGAATTAACTTATGTAGATGATAATAATCAATTCTTGTGGTATAACAGACCAACTGATCCAAATAAGAAAATGCTCGCTAAACGTACGCCAGATCAAGTTGGTGATACAATGGGCGCTGTTCATCCAAATATTCGTAATGTTATTCCTGAAGCCAAGAAAGTTATTTATGCTTTAAGAAACAAGATAGATGGCCATGATGAAGTGAAGATGCCCGTACCTAATGGCAATCGCCATAAGTTGATTCTCCATGACTACAAGCGAATTGAAGATGACGAAGGAAATTACGTGGGAACTTATGAATGGGTACAAGATATTTATCCATTTGTGAAGTACTTCTGTGAAACTACTGGTCAAAAGCTAGTAGATGATCCGGATGCTACAACGGGTGCGACTTATAAGAGAGATGAAGTTGATACTGCAACTGGTGCATCTAAGCATGAAGAGCATGTGGAAAAGAAGCAAGAAGAAACTGATACAAGTTCCGGTGCTTCAGAGTATTAATTGAATAGAAGTTGAAAATAAAAATGCCGTTAAATCTTGGTAGTAGTGAACCTTGATTTAGCGGTATTTTTGTTTTGATCAATATAGAGAAATTGAATTATATAAAAATATTATTATTCTACTTATTCTTTTCTTGCAATAAGTCACGAATTTGGCGAAGATATATTTCTTCGTTAGTTGGTGCAGGATCCTCTTCAACTTCTTTTTTAGGTGTAATTTTGTTAACTAACTTAATTAAGAAGAAGACAACTAGAGCAATAATTAAGAAGTTAATAACAGCATTTAAGAAGCTACCGTATTTAAATGTAGCTTCACCAATAGTGAATTTTAAGTTGGAAAGGTCAATTTTTCCAATAAATAATCCAATTAGAGGATTAATTAAATCTTTGACTAAAGAATTTACAATTGCTGTAAAAGCAGCCCCGATAATAACCCCGATAGCTAAATCCATCATGTTACCCCGAGAAATAAATTTTTTGAATTCTTTAACCATGGTTGATCTCCTTTCAAAAAAATACTTATTAATTAAAAATTATATCAAAAGTAGAAATGGTAACGCTAGGAAAAACGTTAGAAATCAATCTAACGTTTTTTAAGATAATTAATTATGCTTTTTTCTGTTAACTTTATCGCCAATAAGTCCAAGTAGAGAGGCTGCAGTGGCAAAGGCTAAACCGAGAATACTTATATCCGTTGTTTTTGTACCAGTTTGAGGTAAAATCTTTTTCTTTTGAACTGATACATTCTTAGTGTTTTGACGGCTCACTTTTATGTTCTATTTTATTCTTTCCTCGATTATGAATGTTTTTTAATAAAATAACATTTTAGCTTTCTAAAAGAACATTATACTCCATATTTAAATAATGGATTATTAGATAAGGAAAATAGTCTGGTGCTAGTAGGGAAAAAGACAAGCTAAAGGTAAAAAACGACTTAAAAAAGTAAACATAAAAATAAAAAATACGTGGCTTATTGAATCATAAAGACAAAAAAATATATAAAAAGTTAGTTGAAGATAATCATCAAGATGAAGAAAGCGCTATCCAAATTTTAAATGACACCTACCCGCATATTTAACGAAAATTGTAAACTCTTGTTTTAAATTTATTAACTACTATACTAGATACAGATGCTTTTTTGATAAAAATGCGGATAAGGCACAATATATTGTGTGACCTAATATAAAGAAAGAGGAGTTAATACATGGACAATTCCACATCATTACAGGAAGATCGTAAAGAAAGAAAGGATAACTACTTCGTTTGGCTCTTTAAGCAATTACACGGTTGGCCAGTTCAAAATTATATGCTTTGGTTCTTTGCTTTTGGCTTCCAATTAGCTATTTTGATTCAAAACAAGATTACTACTTTAACAGTAATTACTTTCATTGGTACATTGCTTGGGACTTTATGTGTTTTAGCTATTAATGCAACGAAAGCAATTAATGGATGGTTAGGATTAATCTCAGCAGCTTGTTTCATTTATGCAGGACTAGCTGCTAAGAATTATCTTTCAATTTTTGAACAAATTGCCTATATTTTAACTTTAGACTTACCAGTTATTATTTCAGTTAGATCTTGGAATGATGATACTAAGAACCACTTACGTAAGTTTGGTACTAAAGAATGGATTGTTGCTATTGTTGGTACATTAGTTGTTTACGCTGTATCTGGCTACTTGATCGGTAAATTTACTAATGATCCACGTCCTTGGATCGATGCTATTAGTTTTGCGATTTCGTTAACTGCTGGTATTATGTGTTTCTTACGATACAACAACCAATATTTCTGGTGGACTGCCAGCGGAGTTTTTCAACTAATTCTTTGGGGCATTACTTATGCACAGGGAGATGCAACTTTAGCAATGGCTGTTAACTCCTTAATTTATGTTGTTAATGATGTTTTAGCCTTTACTGTTTCACCATGGTTCAATATGGGAAGAAAACGTGAAGGATTAAAGTCTATTAAAGACTAACAATAATCAAAATAAGTTAAAATTAGCATGTCGAGTTCGACATGCTTTTTTATTTGGGAGGTATCAGAGATGAATGAAAATTGGACTGAAAATTATAGAAATGCTGCACAAGGTAATGACTATGTAAGGTTAAATGCGGGACTAATGAAAGTAAAGGACCTCGATAATTATCTTTCTTCGTTTCCCAGCAGCTTGCTCAGTTTTAATAAGACTGGAGAATTTACATATTATAAACAATTGCCAGGGATGAATTACAATCCGCCAGAACTTGGAGAAAATATTACGGCTCTTGGTCAAACCGAGAACGAAAAGAAGCAATTAACAGAAATATTCCACAAGTTAAGCACGGGGGAAGAAAAAGAATTGCACTTTGTGGATCAAACTAATACCCAAAAACGATTTATGGTAGACACATATCGGGCTATTTTTGATAAAGACCATCAGTTTGCTGGAATTAATGAAACGGTTCAAGATATTTATCCACTTGTGGAATACTACTTAAAAGAAACCGGACAAAAATTGGTTGATGATCCCAATAATCCTAAAGGGGACATTTATCGTAAAAATCAGAAAATTGATGCAGAGAGTGGAGCCTCGGAACTATAGTTAATTGACAGAAAAATATTTTTTCTTAAAATATAATTAAAAATAGTTTGGGGGATAGTAAAAATGCCTGAAATCGATCAAAAATATATTCAAGATAAATTTATAGAATACTGTAAAGTAAATACCCGATCAGACGAACAAAGTACAACTGTACCGACAACTGTGGGACAAGTTGACTTGTTGAAAATTATTGAGAAAGAATTAGAAAAATTAGGCTTGGAAGAGATTTCTTTTTCAGAAGAAGATTCATATTTAGTAGGAAAACTAAAAAAGACAACTAAGAAAGAAGTAACTCCAATTGGTTTTGTAGCACATGTAGATACGGCTGATTTTAATGCAGAAAATATTAAGCCATTAATACATCAAAACTATGATGGAAAGGATATTTTTTTAAAAGAAGGACGTGTCTTATCCACAAGTGAATTTCCTAGTTTAAAAAAACATTTAGGTGAAACTTTGATTACCGCTGATGGCACTACATTACTTGGTGCAGATGATAAGGCGGGAATTGCTGGATTACTAGGAATGCTCAAATCTTTAAAAGAAAATCCTGATCTTGAACATGGAGATATTTGGGTTGCTTTTGGTCCAGATGAAGAAATTGGTAAAGGTGCTGCTCGTTTTAATGTGGAACGTTTTCCTGTGGAATTTGCTTATACATTAGATAATGGTGATCCAGGAGATATTGCCTTTGAGACCTTCAATGCTGCCGCTGCTACAATTGATTTTCATGGAACAGTAGTTCATCCTGGGGAGGCGTACGGACTTATGGTCAATGCTGCATTGATGGCTAGTGAATTTATTCAAGCTTTACCAGCAAGTGAGGTGCCTGAAAATAGTAAAGATTTTGATGGCTATTTTATGGTTTTATCTAATAATGGCAATGTCGATCATGCACAAATTCAACTGATTATTCGAGATTTTGATACTGATGGTTTTGAGCAAAAGAAAAAGTTAATCACAAGTACAGTGGATAAGTTGAATAAAAAGTATGGAACAAATCGAGTAACTTTTGAAATGCATGATCAATATCATAGTCCAGGAGATTTGATTAAAGAGCATCCCTATGTAGTAAATCTAGTTTTACATGCATATAAGTCTCTTGGATTAGAGCCAAAAGTTATCCCGTTTCGGGGAGGAACAGATGGCGATTTTATTTCAGAAAAGGGTATTCCTACACCTAACTTATTTAATGGGGGAGCAAATTTCCATGGACCATATGAATATGTAACAACAGAAAGTATGGCTCTTTTAGCTAAAACCTTGATTGAAATTGCGAAGCAGCATGTTTTATTAAATGATAAACGTGACGAAAGTCCATTAAAGAGAAAGTACTAGACTTAAATGAATTTCTATACAATAAATTATATTCAGAACCATCAAAATACAGATCGAACAGCCTTATATATTCTAATGATTGTTGCTGCCAGTGCGATGATTATTTTTACAATTCTATATTTACGTGATCGTTTTAATACAAGATATAGGGATTTAGGAATCATTGCCCTCTTATTTTTATTATTATTTACTGGCACACAATATGAAAAATATGTGCAAAATAATGAACAGAAGTCTAAGGCTGCCCAAATTGTTCCCTTTATTAAATCAGTTGCTGATGATGAGAACGTTAAAGAAAGCGATGTGATGGTCAGTTCGATGAATTTGCAGGATGGGATGATTGTGCGAATTGATTCGAAAAATGAAGACTATCAATTGAATTTAAACGAGGATAATAATAGTTATACCTTAAATCGGGCGCACGTGATTGATCATCATGTATATGTGCAAAAGTAGGTAAGAGATGGATTATACACAATTATTTATTAAGTTTTCTCTAGGAATATTAACCTTGATTATCCAAATTAATGCTTTTGGAAAAAGTAATTTAGCTCCAACAACGGCTTTGGATCAACTGCAAAATTATGTACTGGGCGGAATTATCGGTGGTTTAATATATAATCAAAGTATTACCGTTTTTCAATTTTTATTGGTATTAATTGTTTGGACTTTAGTAGTTTTTATTTTGAAGTTTGGTCGTGAGCGCAGCAATTGGATTCGTAATTTGATTGATGGAAAACCGGTTCAAGTAATTAAAAATGGTCATGTGTTGGTAGGAAATTGTATGAAAGCTGGTATTTCTGCCAATGAATTAATGTTTAGACTTAGAAGTCGCGGAATTTATTCAGTTGAAAAAGTGAAAAATTGTATTTTTGAACAAAATGGGCAATTAACGATAATTGAAAATGATGAAGATAATATTCGCTTTCCGATTATTAGTGATGGGCAGATAAATGAAGACGTTTTGGATTTAATTCATAAATCTAATGCTTGGCTTGAACAGGAAGTAACTAAAGCTGGTTATAATAGTCCTGATGATGTCTTTTTAGGAGAATATATTGATGGACAGTTACGTCTGATAGGATATTCTGAAAAATAAAAAGGAAGAAATGATCATGAAAGATTTTAAAGAAATAAAAAAATGGTTAGCAGATGCCGATGCGGTTATTGTGACTGCAGGTAATGGGTTTGCGCAGATGGAAGGTCTTGATATGTTTGACAATTTGGCCTTTCCGATTGAATATAAAAATATAAGTGAAAAATATCATGTAAAAACAATTGCGGATGCACTAGATAAAGATTTGGATTCTTGGGATGAAAAGTGGCAATTCTGGAGTCAACTAATTAATGAGTATTCAGTTGAATATGAGCCAAGTAAAGCAATGAAGCAATTAAAAAAACTGTTAAATGGAAAGAATTATTTTATTGCTACTAGTACTTTTGGCCATTTTTTTGAAAAAGCTGGCTTTGATCAAGAAAAAATCTTTAATGTTTTTGGTGACTGGACAATGATGCAGTGCTCTAGTGGTTTAAATCACGGTACACGTTCTGATTTGTCAACAGTGAAGAGATACGTTAATGGCCAGGGTGAGGTTCCAAGATGCGAGAATTGTAATTCACCAATGGAACTTCATATGCCGCTAAATGCTCACTTCTTTCCAGATGAAGATGCAAATACGAGATTTCGTTGGTTTTTAACAAGAAATCAGACTAAGAAGGTCGTAGTGCTTGAACTAGGAGTTGATCCAACTAGTCCTCAGCTTCTTGATCCAATGGTAAAACTGGTTGAGCAGTTCAAAGATTGGCATTATGTAGCAGCAGACTTAAGTCAAGATGAATTGCCGGACGATATCCAAAAAAGAAGTGTCGGCCTAGAAATGGCTCTTCCTGGAGCAATTGAACAGATTTCAAAATAATGAAAGGTAAAAAATGAGTATTTCAGTTATTCAAGGTGTTTTACGAATTCCAGCAGCTCAAGAAAAAATACGGCAAAAAGGCATTGAAAAGCCTGGTTTTCCTGATAACTATACCTTAATTGATGTGGAGACTACGGGGCTTAGTCCATACCGTGATCGAATTACAGAGATGGGTGGTTTAAGGGTTCGCCATGGAGAAGTAGTTGCAACTTTTTCAGAATTGGTGAAGTTTCCTGATAGCAACAAGGTGCCTGCTTTTATTACCAAATTAAATGGAATTGATGAAGCGACGATTGAAGAAAAGGGTCTACCGGTTCAAGAGGCAATAAAGAAATATCGTGAATTTATCGGTAGTGATCCGATTGTTGGATATAATGTGAATTTTGATTTGAATTTTGTCTATGACCTAGCTGAAAAATATCATTTAACTGTCTTAAATAATGATTATGTTGATGTTTATCGTTTGGCTCGTAGTTTTTACCCACAAGAACAACACAATCGTCTTTTAGATTGCATGCACCGATTAGATATCGCAGAAACGCAAGAGCACCGCGGTTTAGATGATTGCCTAGATACAAAAAAGGTTTTTGATGAATTTCATAGATTATTTAGACAGGAACATATGCTTAGAGCGCAAGAAATGGTCAAAACACTAGACTTAACTAGTGAATGGCCTGAGATTGTTAAACAAAGCCAAGCTTTTCGTAGTCCTTTTGCTCATAAGAATGTTGTAATTGCTGGTGACTTAGATGTAGATGACTATGAACTAGCTAATGCTGTAAAGAATTTGGGTGGCTTTATTCGGGATGAAGTTGGTCAAGATACAGACTATCTTTTAGTTGGAGATCATGATTTCTTAAGAACTGATATCGTTGAATTAAATAAGGCAAGAGCATTAAAGAAACAAGGTCAAAATATTAGAATTTGGTCGGAACAATTTTTCTTGAATGTTCTTGATAATTGGGCACGTAGTTAAAATGTTTTTACATTAAAAAGGAATCCTAAAGCAGGATTCCTTTTTTGATATGGGGAAGATTTACATGTACGAGCCAATCAATATTAATTGAAACAATAATAAAAGTGAGAATAGTAATAACTTCAAAGCTTGACCAGATGAGACAAGAAATAGTTCCAATTAAAGTTGTACTAATAAAAAGAAAAATAGTTGATTTTTTTAACTTAAATTGCAGTTTATTGTAATGAGTTGAAAATAATAGTCCTAAATAGAATAAACCAGTTCCACAATATAAACATAAAACAGCAAACCATGAGTTAGCATCCGATTCATGGATAAATTTTATACTTACAGTAATTAAACTAATGCCAAAGATTATTAAATAGTGAAGATAGATTAGTATATTACCTGTTACATCCTCTTGGTCTTCATTAATTAATTTATCAAATTGTAGTGCATACGTGCAAAAGAGCAAGGCAACAGTTAAAAAGATAAGAATAGAATAGAAGGAAAAGTTTTAGGTTGAAAGTAATCCGCAATACCAATAATTTTTTCACCAAAGATAATAATTACTAAAAGATTCAGTCTTTCAAGTAAATGGGGAAAAATAATTGGATGCTTAAGGGTATATTTTGTAGTGAGAAGTGGCATTAACCAACTTAGTATGATGCCGATAACAGCTAAAATAAAGCCAAAAATATTATCTAAAATTCCTCCGATAATTAAGGTAAGGGATCTAAAAATTAAAATCATGAAAAATGCCCGGGAAATATTTTGATCAACGGGATTTTTAACCTGAAAGTAATTAATTAAATAGTGACTTGCTAGAGTAAGAGATAGTAAGCCAGCAGAAATAAATAGGATTTTCATCTCAGTTAGATTATTAGTATCAAAGGAATTAGACATGTAGAGTACGATCATCATATCAATAAAGTAAAAAGCAATGTCGGCCCAACTACCGATCCCATATCTATTAGTAAAGACAGTCTGAATCATCCATGAATTAATAAAAATAATTACAATCAATGCAAAAAGAGCAAAAGAGGTAGGTGAAACTAATCCATGCTCTAGATGATGAAGAATCTAGGTTGTTTTAGATATCATGTAGACAAAAACGAGATCATAAAACAAGGCAGTTTTTGAGACTCGCTTATTTAACATATTTTTCATCCAGCCTACTTACTTTCTAAAATTCCTCATGTTCATTAGGATCAAATCTTCTTGCAGAAATTTTGTCTAAATTGATAAGTTTTTGGACTTCTTCAGGCGTTAATTTGAAATCAAAAATATCCAAATTGCTAATTTGATGTTCATAGGAACTAGCTTTAGGAATAGGAACAACATTAAGTTGAGTTTCCCACCGTAAAATTATTTGAGCGGGTGACTTATGGTATTTTTGAGCTAAGTCAATGATTTCTTTTTCTTTAAAAGCTTCACCTGCACGCTGCAATGGACTCCATGCTTCGGTAATGATGTTATGGTTATCATCATACTCACGAATTGTCTTGCTGGACCAGTAGGGATGAAGTTCTACTTGGTTAACAGCTGGCATAACGCCTGTTTCACGGTATAAATGTTCAATATGTGTTGGTTCAAAGTTAGAAACACCTACTGAGCAAATTAAGCCAAATCTTTGGGCATCTAGCATGGCTTGCCAGGCTTCAAGATAATGATTTTCCTTTGGATTTGGCCAATGGATCAGATAGAGATCATAGTAATCAAGATTAGCAGCATAAAGCGATTCTTGAATTTGTTCTATGGCTTCCTGATATTTATGATGACGACCTGGTAATTTAGATGTTATAAAAATATCATCACGATTTATACCGCTATTTTTAATAGCACGACCTACTGCTCCTTCGTTTTCATAATTAACAGCAGAATCAAGTAGACGATAGCCATTTTTTAATGCAGCTTGGATAGCAAAAACTCCACGAGAACCATTTAATTTATAGGTTCCGAAACCAATTTTTGGGATTCGATTTCCATCATTTAAATTAAAGTATTCCATTTTTAATCTTCTTTCTATTTTCAGTATACTTATTACGTTTATTGTAACAGTCTGAATAAACAAAAACTTATTAATTACATTGCAAACGTACGTTCAAATATCTATACTGAAAGAAATAATGTTAGGGGAAAGAATAAATGGCGAAGAGAAAAAAATATCGAAAAAAACAGACAAATACAGTAGCAAACTGGATTATAGCGCTAGTAATTATTATTTGGGGTGGTTGGATTAAGCTTAATTCTTCTAATCAAGCAGCGAATCAAAATCAAAACCAAGATAATTCCCAGCAAGTAGTAAAGAATGCTACAACAGCGGATACCAACTATGGCGGATTGTCCAGTGCCGACTATCAAAAATTAGCTAATTTAGACTTTAAGAGCGGAGACAAGGCCTATGTCTATGTAAATAATAATAAGTCAACTTTGATTAAAAATGCCTGGAAGGTTAATAAAGTAATCTATTCTAATTTAGATAATTTGAACAGAACTTCTCATTCAAATACTGCCTTCTTAGAGCCAAGAAATGTGGCAAATGATTCTTTACGTGTAAGACAGTTCATCAATCCAACTGCATGGCATTCTAATCGTGAGAATGGGACTCAAATTTATAATCGTGGACACTTAATTGCTTATTCAGTTTCTGCAGGAATTGATCAAGATGGAAATTATAATCCTGATAATCAATCAGGCGATCAAAATAATCCCAAAAACCTATTTACGCAAACAGCTTTTTCTAATCAGAAAATCCAGACTATTTTTGAAGGAAAAGTACGTAATGCCTTAAAACAAGGAAATAAGGTTATTTTTCAAGCAACGCCAATTTTTAGGGGAAATGAATTAATGGCACGTGGTATTAATTTGCAGGCTATAAGTTTAAATAATAATTTAGATTTCAACGTTTATATATATAACGTGCAGCCTGATTATGTATTTGATTATAATAATGGTAGGGCTAAAATAGATCGTAATATGGTAGTTAATCAATAGTTAATTTTTATATTTAATTTAGGAGAAAATAATGAACAAAAGTAAGGATAACTGTACGGCAATGATTGTCGGAAAAAAAGCTACAATTGATGGCTCAACTATTATTGCCCGTGATGAAGACGGTTATGGTGGTATTAATGAAAAGCTTTTTGTTGTCCATGAAGCAAAAGACTACGATGAAGAATATGTTTCAAAATATAATGGTTTAAAGCTTCATTTAAAGGGACATGGTTGCAAGTGGACCGCAACCCCAACAGCTGATGAATCAGAAGGCCGCTGGGATGAACAGGGAATTAATGAATATAACGTTGCTATGTCGGCTACTGAAACAGAGGCCACAAATGCGCGCTGCTTAGGTCACGATCCATTAGTAGAGAATGGAATAGATGAAGATTCGATGGTTTACCTTGTCTTACCATTTGTTAAGACTGCTCGTGAAGGGGTAGAACGTTTAGGTAAATTAATTGAAAAATATGGTACTGGTGAAAGTAACGGTATCGCTTTTTCTGACCACGATGAAGTTTGGTATTTTGAAACTGGCGCTGGTCATCAATGGGTAGCACAAAGAATTCCCGAAGATTCTTATGCAATTTGTCCTAATATAATGGTGATTCAAGATATTGATTTTGATGATCATGATAATTTTATGTATGCACCAACTATTCGTGATTTTGTAGAAAAAAATCACTTAAATCCAAGTACTGATGGTAAGTGGAGTTTTAGAGATATTTTTGGTACCAAAGCAGAAGCAGACAGTTACTATAACACCCCAAGAACTTGGTACGGTCAGAAGCTTTTTAATCCAAGTGTTGAGCAAGACCCATTAAGTCAAGAAATGCCATTTATTAGAAAGCCAGAAAAGAAAATTGGCGTTGAGGATGTAGAATTTTTCTTGTCTAGTCACTATAACGGTACTGAATATGACCCAATGGGATCTTTTGCTTCAGGGGATGATAAGAAGCAAAAAATGTTTAGATCAATTGCTTTGGACAGAAATCAATCTAGTTGTATTCTCCAAATTAGAAATGATGTTCCTAAAAAAATAGCAGGTATTCAATGGGTTAACTTTGGTTTTTATGCTTACAGTCCTTATGTACCTTTCTATACAAATATTGATGACACGCCATTAAATTATCAAACGGCTAGTCATATGGTTACTCCAGAATCTAGTGCATATTGGTTGTATAAGAGTTTGCAAGTTTTAGTAGAGCCAAGATATCATCAGTTTATTTACCAAGTTGAGAACTTTAGAGATGAATGTCAAAGTTACGCTGTTAGCCGCATTTCAGCAACCGATGAGAAAGCTGGAGAATTAGCTGGAAAAGAACAAACTAAATATTTAACTGCTGCTAATGCTGAAACGGCTGCGTATATTACTAATGAAACTAAGAAATTGATAAGTGATTTGACGAGACAAGCACTAAATTCTTCTAAATTTCAATTTGAACGTGGCGATAATTTGTAATTTTTTGAAAGACACTGCACAAGATGTAGTGTTTTTTTATTGTTCGACTTTCTCTATCTTGTATGTTGGTAAAACAGATTCCAAGGGGACATCTAAAAAATGCAAGAGGTAAAATACGAATTTATTTTTATTTTTATATAAATATTGTTCTTGAAACAATATTATTATCCACATCTTATCCACAAAAAAGCAGAAAAAATTCACAAAGTACGAATTATTTATTAAAAAATATTTGTAATTTTGTTGCTTTTATCATAAAATTTGTGATGTAATATGATTTAAATCTAAATGTAGTAGTGAGAGATATATGAACGAAGATAAATTCATTCAGGTAAATAACCTAGAAAAAACTTATGAGAATGGTTACCAAGCAATTAAGTCTGTTAGTTTTTCTGTAAAAAAGGGCGACTTAGTGTGCTTATTGGGGCCTAGTGGTTGTGGAAAAACTACAACTTTAAATATGATTGCCGGATTATTGAATCCGACCGGTGGAGACATTATTGTAAATGGTAAGTCTCTTCTTAATGTTGCGCCAAAAGATCGTAATATTGGCTATGTATTCCAGAATTATGCCTTATACCCACATATGACTGTTTTACAGAATGTAATGTTTCCAATGACAGTGGGAAAGAATAAGAAGCCAAAAGATGAAGCTGAAAAAATTGCCCAAAAATTTATGAAATTAACTCATATTGAAGAATTAGCTGATCAAAAGCCGGGCAACCTTTCTGGGGGGCAACAGCAGCGTGTTTCGATTGCACGTGCACTAGTGCAAGAACCACAAATTTTGTTAATGGATGAACCATTAAGTAACTTAGATGCCCGCTTACGTTTAAAGATTCGTGAAGAAATTCGTAATTTGGTTAAGGAAGTAGGAATTACTACTTTATTCGTTACCCACGATCAAGAAGAAGCACTCTCAATTGGTGATAAGATTATTCTTTTCCATAATGGAGTAATTCAACAAGACGATAAGGGTCAAGACCTTTATCTTGAACCTAATAATCAATTTGTTGCTAACTTTATTGGTAATCCAGTAATTGATAATTTTGATGTAAAGGTAGCAGACAAGAAGATTATTGGGACAGACTTTGAGATTCCAGTTGAAAAATTAGATAGTACAAAATTTAGAGGCAACTTAGTAGCCGGAGACTATACATTGAGTATTCGTCCTGAAAACTTAAAGTTAAGTGATGAAGGCGAACTTTCCGAAGTAATTGATGATGTCGAATTGATTGGACGCGAACGAGTATTGAAATTTACTCATGCTGGAACAAATCAGCGTGCATTGATTGATTTAGAGCAAGAAATAAAACCTGGAGATAGCGTGAAATTTAAGATGAACTTAGACCGCGTTTACTTATTTAAGCCAGATGGGGAGCGAATCTATTAATGAAAGATAATCAGAAAAAAGCTTGGTTATTTTTAGCACCGGCCATTATTTGTGTTACGGTATTTAGTATTTGGCCAATTCTACGTGCTTTTACGATGAGTTTTCAGGGTGGACCATTAATTGACCTACAATTTAATGGCCTTTCTAACTATCAATATATTTTTAGCGATCCAGAATTTTGGCGTGCAATTATGAATACCGCCATTTATTCATTTTTAGCTGTACCAATTGCCTTAATAATTTCTGTTGCGTTAGCATGGTTTATCTTTTCAAAGATTAAACATACCGTCTTCTTTGAAACTATGTTTTTTATGCCATATGTTACAAGTACGATCGCAATCGGAATTGTATTTCGTTATATCTTTAATGGTGAATATGGTTTATTGAACTTCTTATTAAAACTTGTTCATTTACCACAACCTGATTGGTTAGATAATCCGAGTCTAAGTCTTGTTTCATTGATTATCTTTGGTGTTTGGTCATCTTTGGCATTTAACATCGTTATCTTGATGGGTGCGTTAAGAAATATTGAACCAAATTACTATGTTTTAGCTGATATGTATGGTGCAACAAGTAGGGAAAAGTTTTGGCGCATAACAGTGCCACAGTTAGTCCCAACTTTAGCCTTTCTTTTAACTGTTAACTTAATTGGGGCATTTAAGATCTATACTCAAGTTTATGCATTATTTAATGGACAAGCTGGTGTGGGTAATTCGGCAATGACGGCAGTTTACTATATTTATAATAAATTCCAAATTGTTGGTACGCCTGGTGTAGCAATGGCTGCAACAGTAGTCTTGTTCCTATTTATATTGTTCGTAACTTTCTTACAAAGAAAATTGATGAAAAAGGTGAACAGTTAGAATGAAGAAGAAAAAACTACGTTGGGGAATGATTTTTGTCTATCTATTCATTGGAATTTTTGGCATTATAACTGTTTTCCCATTTATTTATATGATCTTAGGTGGATTGATGTCCTATCAAGAAACCACTACTATTCCACCAACTTTAATTCCAAAGACTTTGAGGTGGAGTAACTATCAAAAAGTATTTGAGCAAGCACCATTTGCAAGATACTTCTTAAACACATTTATTACAGCGGCAGCTACAACAATTGTTACATTGTTTACTTCAATTCTCGGTGCATTTGCAATGACCAACTTGAAGTTTAAGGGAAAAGGATTTATTCAGTTAATTTTTCTTTCACTCTTAATGGTTCCGGGAGAAGCAATAATTTTTACTAACTACAATACAATTGCTCGTTTAGGCTTATTGAATACATATTTAGGATTGGTTTTACCGTTCTTAACATCTATCTTTTATATGTACTATTTACAAAGCTACTTCACAGCAATTTCACCAACAATTTATAAAGCAGCCATGATTGATGGAGCTTCTGACTGGGAATATATTTGGAAAATTCTAGTTCCAATGTCTAAAGGTGGATTAATTACTGTTGCCTTGCTTAGTTTTATTTCAGGATGGAACTCCTTCTTATGGCCATTATTGGTAACAAATGAAGATAAGATGCGTTTATTGAACAATGGTTTAGCTGCCTTTGCCTCTGATGCGGGTGCTCAAACGCAACTTCAACTAGCAGCAGCAACTTTAACAGTAGTACCTGTTTTAATTGTTTACTTCATTTTTAGAAAGCAAATTATTCGAGGAGTAGTACGTAATGACCTCAAAGCCTAAAACTACAGTTACTTTTTATAATGGGTTAACGACTATTGGCGGCCCAATGATTGAAGTAGCTTATGATAAGTCACATGTATTATTTGATTTAGGAGAAGTGTACCGTCCAGAACTGGGACTGAAAATGGAAGATGAGGATTTTTCAACTCTTCTTAAATATCAATTGATTGGTGATGTACCAAATTTTTATGATCCAAAGATTACGGGAAAAGAAATAGATCATGAACGTTGGCAACACAGCGCAGCTTATATTTCTCACCTTCATCTAGATCATAGTAAAGCTATGAATCTTTTAGCGCCAGAGATTCCATTGTATGCTGGTCCATTAACTGCGGCCTTGCTACCAGTGTTGAATCGGGATGGGGAATTTTTATTACCAGCAGCTGATAAACCAAAGAATTATACTCGTCCTATAATTGCTGCTAAATTAAACTACCCCATTAAAGTTGGAGATATAACTTTAACAGTTGTTCCTAGTGATCATGATGCTTACGGGGCAACTGGATTAATTATCGAAACACCTGATAAAACAATCGTTCATACTGGAGATATTCGCTTGCATGGTTATCATCCCGATTGGGTGCGTCAATTTATGGCGGCCGGTAGGGGATGTGATATGCTAATTATCGAAGGTACTGGTGTTTCATGGCCAGAACGTAGTGAAGAGGATAGTGAAGAGTTCAAAGGGGTTAAGAATGAGGTTGATCTTACTGAAAGAGTAGTTAAATACCAAAAAGATAATCCAAAGCGCCAGTTAACTTTTAATACTTATCCTACAAACGTAGAGCGAATTTTGAGAATTATTTCAGATTCGCCTCGAAAAGTAGTACTTCATGCTAAACGTGCTGAATTATTAAAATTAGCATTAAAGCAGGATGTTCCTTATTACTACTTGCCAGAAGATGAAAAAATTGATGCGCTCGATCCAAATCTTGAAATTAGTTATCAAGATCTTCTAAAAGACGATCATCAATATTTCTGGCAAGTAGTTGGTCATTATGATCAACTACAAAAAGGTGGCTTATACATTCACAGTAATGCTGAGCCTCTTGGGGATTTTGATCCAGCTTATGCTCCGTTTATTGAAAATATTGAAAAACGTGGAATTGAATTGATAACTCTGCGTTGTTCAGGACATGCGGACGTAGCTGAATTAAAAGAAATAATTGCGGGTTTTGAGCCAAAAATTTTGGCTCCTGTGCACACATTGCATCCAGAATTAGAAGAAAACCCATTTGGAGAAAGGATTTTACCTAAGCGCGGAGAGACATTTACGCTTAGTTAAAATTAAAATTTTATTTTGTTGTTTGTTTTTATTGGGAGGAACATATGAAGTTCACTAAAAAATTTGCAGCAGTTGCAGTTGCTGCTTTAGCCCTTGTAGGCACTACTGCTTGCTCAAATTCTAAGAGTAATGATAGCTCAAGTAGTAAGTCAGCTGATATTCCAACTAAGATTACCAAGAAAACTACTATTGTTTTCTGGCATGGTATGACTGGAACTCAGGAAAAGACTTTACAAAGCTTGACTAAGGATTTTGAAAAGAAGAATCCTAACATTACTGTTAAGCTTGAAAACCAAGGTAAGTATAATGATTTACAAGCAAAGATTAACTCAACTTTGCAATCACCAAATAACTTGCCTACAATTACTCAAGCTTATCCTGGCTGGCTTTTAAATGCCGCTAATAGCAAACGCTTGGTTGATATGACCCCTTACATTAACAATAGTAAGATTGGCTGGGGCTCAGCTAAGAAGAGTGACATCCGTGAAGAATTATTAAAGGGTGCACAAATTAAGGGTACTCAATATGGTATCCCATTTAATAAATCTGTTGAAATGTTAACTTATAACAAAGATTTATTAGATAAATATGGTGTTAAAGTACCAAAGACAATGGCTGAATTAAAGGCAGCATCTAAGAAGATTTACGAAAAGAGTAACCACAAGGTTGTTGGTGCTGGATTCGACTCACTTTCAAACTACTACGTTTTAGGTATGAAGGATGAAGGCGTAAACTTCTCTAAGAACATTAACTTTACTGGTTCTAAGTCTAAGAAAGTAATCAACTACTATGCTGATGGTATTAAAGCTGGTTACTTCAAGACTGCTGGTTCAGCTGGTTACCTTTCTGGTGACTTCTCTAACCAAAAGGTTGCAATGTTTGTAGGTACTAGTGCTGGTGAAGGATTTGTTAAGATGGGTGTTGGTAATAAGTTCCAATACGGTGTTGCACCTCGTCCTTCTAAGTACAACATGCAACAAGGTACTGATATCTACATGTTTAACAAGGGTACTGCAGAACAAAAAGCAGCTGCCTTCATGTACATTAAGTACTTGTTAGGTAAGAACCAACAATTGACTTGGGCTGATCAAACTGGATACATCCCTGTAACCAACAATGTAATTAACTCTAGTGCTTACAAGAACTCAACTAAGTCTAAAGTTCCTGCTCAATTAGACAAGGCAATGAAGAACTTATACAGTGTTCCTGTAGTTAAGAATAGCAACGCTGCATACACTCAATTGAATTCAATTATGCAAAACATCTTTGCACAAGCAAAGAAGGGTCAAAACTGGAATTCACAAATTGATGCCGGTAAAACTAAGTTCCAAAGTGCTTGGAATCAATAAAAACAGAATATTAAGTAAAAAATGAGGACTGTCATTATGACAATCCTCATTTTTTTATAGATTTTTTAGAAGAAAAGTAGAATGAAGGCAATTAATGCAGGTAGCATTTGAACAACAAAAATCTTTTTACTTGCTGTAAAGCCCCCAAAAATAGCGACAACTACAACAAAGGCAAGCAAAAGTTGCCATACAGTGATTAAAGTTGGCACTCTGAAGAAGAAAAATACAATTAAGATTAAAAGACCTAGCATTCCATTATAGATACCTTGATTAGCTAAAGCTGTTTTTGCGGCAGGCTGTTTAACAAAATCTACATCCATGTCAAACGACTTAGCTTGTAAGTCAGGTTTCCCAAAAATTTCTAACCACATAATTCCAATATGCTCAATTCCAACAATAATTGTTAGAAGAATTCCGATATTTCTTAAAATCATTTTATAATCCCCCCCTTATTTAACTATTCAGATAGATTTTACTTATTGTTAACATAGAAATCAAATAGAGTAATAATCATTTTTATTATTATTGCATTTGCAACAATAATAACCTATACTAGACCAAACAAATAGGAGGGATAGACATAAAGATGGCAGAAGAAGATATTTTGAGAGAAATTGGTTCAATTTCACGAGCCTTAGATTCGATTGCTAATATTGAGTTTAAAGATTTGGAATTAAATCGTGGTCAATACTTATATTTAACTCGCGTTTTTGAACACCCAGGGATTATTTCTGATCATCTAGCTACATTATTAAATATTGATCGTACGACGACTGCCCGTGGAATTAGAAAACTTGAACGAGCGGGACTTATTTTTAAAGAAGATGATGAAACTAATAAGAAGATCAAACATTTATTTGTAACCGATACAGGTAAAAAATTAGCTAAAGAAATAGAAAGAGAAAATGTCTATTCAAATACGTTAGTAACAAATGGCTTAACTAAAGATGAACAGGCTCAATTACAAAAATATCTAAGCGTTCTCGAGAAAAATGCACGTGAAAATTGGAATTTTGTAAAGAATGGCGGAAAGAGGAAGTATTAGTATGACGGTAAAATATGAGATTAAAGAAGTATTAGCAGATAATATTAAAGAATTACAACAAATTTCAAGACAAACATTTTTAGAAACGTTTGGATCACAAAATAGTGCTGAAGATATGAAAGAATTTTTGGATACAGCATATGCAGAAGAAAAATTAAAAGATGAAGTTGAAAATGCGAATAGTAGTTTTTACTTTTTAACTGTAGATAATAAAGTGGCTGGCTATCTAAAGGTGAATGAAGGACATGCGCAAACAGAGCAGGTAGTTCCTAATGCTTTAGAAGTCGAAAGAATATACTTGAAGCAAGCTTTTCAACATCAAGGTTTAGGATTAGTGCTAATCAAATTAGCTGAGAAAATAGCTAAAGAAAAAGAGAAGGACAACATGTGGCTTGGAGTTTGGGAGAAAAATTATCAAGCTCAGGCTTTCTATGAAAAAGATGGTTTTAAAAGAGTTAGTCAACACACTTTTGTAGTTGGAGAAGATTCACAGACGGATTTGATTTTAGTTAAGAGGTTGAAGTAATGAAATTTTGTTTTAAGACAATTGATGAAATGACTGGATATGAGGCTTTTTGCGTCGAAAGGCTAAGAAATGAGGTTTTTGTTAGTGAACAAAAAATCACTTTACCTGAAATAGATGATGAAGATTTTCATGCAATTCATGTTTTTAGTTTAAATGACGGAAAAGATGATGCTTTAGCTACTTGTCGAATTTTTAAAGATGAAAATGGAGATTGGTATTTAGGTCGAGTTGTGGTCTCAAAAGATGCACGAGGGATGTATCTTGGAAGCAAGATGATGAAAGAGGTGCATGAGTACCTAAAAGACAAGAATGTTAATCGGATATACTGCCATGCGCAAATAACAGCGAAGCCTTTTTATGATCGTCTTGGCTATCAAGTTAAAGGTGAGATATTTGATGAGGGTGGTATAGAACACGTATTAATGTATAAAGATTTATAGATAAAAAAAACCTCGGAGATCGAGGTTTTTTTTATGCTTTTAATTTAATTATTCATCATCGTTATGATTAGTGAAGTAGCGGTAATCTTTGCTCTTATCAAAAATTACACCACGTGCGTTTTCACCGTTTGAAACGCTAAATACTGCGTCTGGGTATTTTTCTTTAACTTCTGCTTCCATGTATGAACGCATCATAGCGTTGTTTGAAAGAACTGAACCAGTTAAAGCAACGCGCATTGGCTTAGGATCTTCGTAACGGTCTAAGCACATAATAATATCGCGTGCTAAAAGATGTGCTTGATCTGCAATGATTTTACGAGCATCTTCATCACCGTTATCTGCTAACTTAGCAACTTTAACAGCCTTTGAAGCAACTTCTGGACTAGTTAAGTTGTAGAATTTAGCAGGAACTTCACCCATGTTATCAACATTGAATTCTTTAACGAATAAATCAATTAAAGAATTCTTTTCACGCTTGTCCCAGCTAAGAAGAGCAGCTTGAAGAGCAGCCTTGGTAATAGCGTAACCACTACCTTCATCTCCAAGTAAAGAACCGTAACCACCAACAGCAATTAAAGAGCCGTTTTGACGACCATTAACAACAGATCCAGTACCAGCAATAACTAAAGCACCGTCTGCTCCTTCAAGACCATTGTAAAGAGCAAGAAGTGAGTCAGTAATAGCACGAGTTGGAATATTACCAACCATTGAAGAAATAGTTGCTGCAACTTCTGGTGCATTACCAACAACGGATAAACCGGCAATTCCGGCTAAAACTTTAATACAATCGCCATCAATTTTGTCACGCAATTCATTAACTGCTTGAGCAATATTTTTGATACCGAGTTCGTAGTCATTGTTGATTTGACCTGGGCCGGATTCAGCACGACCTAATTCTTTACCATTTTCATCATAAGCGATTGCCGTAGAGTGTGTACCACCTGCGTCAATACCGATCATATATTTCAACATAAATAATAATCCCTCACTGTAAATATTAATACTGGAATTATTGTACTAAAAAAAGAACAATTTGTGAACGCATTCAGCAAATCCTATATAAAGAAAAGATAATCTTAAAAAATATAATAATCCTTAGTCTTTAAAACTTTTTTAGGTATTAGCATGATAAAATAAAAAATATGTGATTAAGGAGATTTTTAATGAAAAATAAAATATTTTTAGGGGCGATTTTATCCTCTTTTTGTGCATTAGCTTTTTATATGACCAGTATTAATCATATGAAGACACAAACTTTAGAAATTTATGGAAATTCAACAGCCAAAGTAGCTCAAAAAAGTAAAATGAAAGAGGGTACTAAACAAACTCGTATTACTAGTGGAGAAAGCGAGATTGGAGAGGCCGCTATTTCAAAAAATAGTAATAAAAATTTAGCCAAAGATATTGTTAAAGCTAGTTCCAACGTTCAAGGAAACTATCAAGTAAGTGTAAAGGACTTGAATAATCCTAAAATATTTGCCGATTTAACAAATACTAGTCAGGACAATTTAAATGCTGGGAATGTTCTAAAATTATTTGTGTTGCTGGCTTATTACAAGGCAGTTCAAGATAAAAGCTTAAACTCAGCAACTCCTTATAAAGTTAAATCAAGTGACTTAAATGGCGGAGATAAGGTATTAAAGACTGATATGGCCTATTCCTATACATATTTACTTGATTTAATGATGCGTCAGCAAAATAATAATGCAGCTAATATTATTTTGAATAAAATTGGAAAAGAAAAAGTAAATCAAACTGCAAAAGAGTTTGGTGCAGGCAATACTGAAATTACTGATAATTTTGGTAAAGATTTTGCCGGAAAAACCAGTAGTGGTGATTTAGTTAATACTATGCAAAAGCTTTACCAGGGAAAAATTTTAGGAACTAATTTGGATAATCAAATTTTAGGACAATTAGCTAATTTTCCTGAAAAAGGCTTAGCGAAAAACATTAGTGGTGTGGTTTATAAAATAGCTGATAAAAAACAAGGAGCAGCCATAATTCAAGAAGATGGTAAGACTTATACCATGGCAATGGTTAGTGAAGAAGATGCGGATCTAGCTAAAATTGGTGATTCGATTAATAATTGGATGATTAAACAAAAATAGATTTAAAGGAGTTTTTAACTCCTTTTTATTTTTTCCAAAAAGTAGATAAATTTCTACACATTGTAGATTGTTTTCTACACATTGACGTGCTAAAGTATATGAGTACACAAAAAAGAAGGTGATTATCTTGGCTAAAAAAAGATCTTTGGACCGCTCAAAAGTGATTGATCAAGCTATAACAATTATTAGTGAAAAGGGATTAAGCGAATTAACAATGCCAGCTTTAGCTAAAGCATTGGGGATTAGGTCTCAATCTTTGTATCACTATGTTGCTAATCGTAATGATTTATTAGTTTTAGTTTGTGTTAATAGACTGCAAGTTTTGCGTCAGCACCTAACAAAGAAGATAATAGGCCATTCAGGTCTAGATGCTTTGTTTAGATTTGCAGATGAAATACGAGACTTTTTACTACATGATAAGGCTATTTCTAGTATTTACTATGGACTAAATGAATATGTTCAAAATGAGAAAATTCGTGAAGAGGTTTTAAAGATAGTAGATCTAGGAGAAAAGCTGGATGTAGGCAAGAAGAACGTTGTCTCTTTGCATAGTTTACTTGGAGCTGTTTTGGGTTATGTTTTCTTAGATCGATATGTGATCGATGAAACAGAAAAAGAAGCTGACGATAATTACCATGAGATGCTTTTAAGACTTGTAGCGCCAAAACTTCAAGTTGAAGGTACAAAATAAGGGGAAAGGAAAGTAGCACATGAAATTGCTGAAAAATCATCTTGGTGCTTTGATAGCATGGATAGCAATTTTGCTAATTGCTGTCTTCTCGTTGCCAAATGTGGATGCATTGACACGTCAGCATTCAGAAATTTCACTTCCTAAGGATGTTCAAAGTTCTATTGCAACTAACATCGAAAGTAAGTGGGGGCATGGACAAGATAATACCTATGTTGTAGGGGTAGTTTTTAATAAAAAACACGGGAAACTAACCTCGAGTGATAAGGAGAAAATTGGCGATACAATTCGCTTTTTAAAGGACAATAAGAAAAAGCTTGGTATCAAGTCAATGATGACTCCTAATGACAACTATGCAACAAAAGCACAATTAATTTCTAAAGATAAAACAACAGAAATTGTGCAATTAAATATTGCTAATGATCATTCGACTGTTTCTAACGTTAATAAGACTTTAACAAAGGCTGTTAAAACTCCAGGAGTTAGAACATATGTAACTGGGGTTAGAATTCTTGAAGATGATTTCTCTGCTTCGGTTCAAGAAGGTATTAAAAAGACTGAATTAATTACTATCTTCTTCATTTTTATTGTTTTAGTAATTGTATTCAAGTCGCCAATTGTACCAATAATTTCATTATTAACAGTTGGTGTTTCATTTATTACTTCATTCTCAATTGTTACTAATTTAGTAGAGAAATTTAACTTTCCATTTTCAAACTTTACTCAAGTTTTCATGGTTATTGTTTTGTTTGGTATTGGTACTGACTACAATATCCTGCTGTATGATAAATTTAAAGAGAACTTGAGTAAGGGGATGTCGAACCATGAGGCAACAAATGATGCGTTGAGCTGGTAAGACAATTCTTTATTCTGGATCTTCAATCTTAATTGGATTTAGTGCATTAGGTTTAGCTAACTTCTCAATTTACCGTTCAGCTGTTGGAGTTGCTGTTGGGGTCGCTGTATTATTAGTAGTACTTTTAACTTTAAATCCATTCTTTATGGCTGTCTTAGGTAAGAAATTATTCTGGCCAGTTAAGAAGTTTGAAGGTGAAAGCAACTCTAAGTTATGGCATGCTCTTTCAAAAGGGAGCTTGACTCATCCGATTATTTACTTAGTTGTAATGGCAGTCGCAGTATTGCCATTTGCCTTATTCTATTCAAATAATTTGAATTATGATGATGCAGATGAAATTTCTAATTCTACACCATCAAAAGCTGGACTATTAGTTTTACAAGATCATTTCTCAATTGGTACTCCTGAATATTCAACTTTATATATTCAGAGCAAAGATAAGCTTGATAACGAAAAGAGCTTAAAAGAAATCGATCAGATTGTTAAAAAGATTCAGGCAGACCCAGATGTTAAATTTGCATCTTCTGTAACTGAACCAAATGGAAAATCAATTAAACGTCTTTACGTTGACAACCAATTAGGTACTGTTAACTCAGGTGTTAATACTGCTAGAAATGGTTTAGGAACTTTAAGTAACGGTAGTAAACAAATTACTAATGGTGCTGTTCAACTGCAAAATGGTGCAAATCAACTTTCTAACGGAACTGGCCGTCTGCAAGCTGGTGCAAATCAATTAGCTAGCGGAACTACACGTCTTCAAAATGGTGCAGAAGCTCTTAGATCAGGAACTATGCGTTTAGCAACTGGTGCTGGTCGTTTAGAGAGTGGTACTTTGAACTTACAACAAGGTGCTGTACAACTTGAAAACGGAACTATTAAGTTGGCTAATGGGGCTGCCAGTTTACAAAGTGGTACTCAGAGTTTGCAGGCTGGTACTGATCAATTGGCAAATGGTTTGAATCAATTAAATTCACAATTGAATCAAAAGATTCCTGCTTCTAGTCAGCAGATAAAGACTATGAAAGATAAGGTGCAGGCCCTTCAAATAGCCTTAACTGAACTAACAGGAATCTGTCAGTGTAACGGAGGAAAGAAAATGGAAGGATAGGCTTCTGCCCCATAGGAAATTACTGATGCCTACTGTGAAACCACCAAAGTTATTTTCTGAAACAAACAAACAAACAAAAACCTACCTGGAAAGCAATCTTGCTGTTTTAAAATTAAAAACAAGAACTAACTAACTCACAAAACAGTAAAACCAGAACACACTGAGACGAGATTACTAGATTAATTTCCATCTGTGTTCAGTGCTTAATATAGCAGGCTTTTTCACACACACAAAAAACAA
>ERZ1643249.918-NODE-918-length-31206-cov-5.503515_pt1 | contig 31206 bp, 31 predicted proteins | sample MGYA00579263_ERZ1643249 | MGnify/ENA primary metagenome ERZ1643249 (study PRJEB29033, sample SAMEA4952264) | chicken gut metagenome | biome: Broiler Chicken; feature: Gastrointestinal Tract; material: Caecum | place: Ireland | collected 2018 | study: Broiler...
AATTGGAATAGAAGCAGAAGATGACTATTTAAGAATAAAAATTGCTTCAAAAGAAAGACTTTCAAATAAAAAAAGCGAATATATATAGTGAAGGGAGGAAAATATGTTTAAAAAATATCGTACAAAAAAACTTTGGACAAGCTATCATATGCTCTTTTATTTAGAAAAGTTAGTTAGTCAGATATGTAATGTTAATTTAAAAGATGTTCATAATAGAATAATTATTAATGATTCTAAAATAATAAATGATTCTTGTTTTAAAAAAATTAAAAACAAATTTATTGTAGTTTGTTATGATGATTATCTTATAGTTTTTATAAGGCACACATTTATTTTATCTAAATATAATTCTAAATATGAAAAATTAGCTTTATATTTAATTGATAAATATCCAGATAAATTTGTAAAAATAATTCATTTAAATTTTTATTAATATTTAACTGGAAATATTTAAAATTAAATATTGTAAAAAAATAATAATTTTGATATATTGTTTCTAGGGGTTAAGTTGAAAATTAAATTAGAAAATGTAAGTAAAGGTGAAAAAGTATGATGAAAAAATATAATGTAATTGTAATTTTTAATAAAGAATGTACTAAAACTTTAATGTGCAAAAGGACTAAAGAACCATATATGGGAATGTATAACCTAGTTGGTGGAAAAATTGAAAAAGAAAATGATAGCTTAAATGAAGCATATCGTGAGTTAGAAGAAGAAACATCAATAACTAAAAATGATATAACTTTAACTTATTTTATGAATATTGAATATATTACATTTAATAAAGATATAGAAGTATATTTTGGTATATTAAATAAAGAAGTAAAATTAGTTGAGGAAGTTAATGCTCTTGAATGGATTGATATAAATGATAACTTCTTTGATAAGAATAAATATGCTGGAGAAGGTAATATTGGTCATATAATTGAAGAAATAAAGATTAGTTTAAATAGTAATTAAAAATAGTAATTAAAAATTCTAGATTGTTTCTAGAATTTTTATATTGCGACCTTTAAATATATTTGAAGATGAAACATTAGAGAAAAACACAGTTGTTAAGAAAATCTTAACAACTAAAAAGAAAGAAAAAACAATGGATAACAATAATATCTTAATGAGTCAAGAAGTAATGGCTAATCTTCATTTATGGTACAACAAAACAAAATATAAGCTACCATTTAAATAATATATTTAAAGAATATGAACTTATTAAAGATTCAGTTGTCAAGGATTTTTTGACAACTGCAAATGATGGAATTAGAAAAGAATTCAACTGTTAAGAAAATCTTAACAGTTCAAAGAATAAAATATTTAGAAAATAGTGAATAATTAAAAAATTCTAGGGTTATCTAGAATTTTTTAATTAACTTACCTTCAATAAAAGTAATAATTTTATAAAGGATATAAGATATAACAACTAATATTAAAATACCTGCCATAACTAAACTTAAATTAAATACTTGAGTACCATAGATTATTAAATAACCTAAACCTTCTTTGCTTACTAGAAATTCACCCATAATTACACCTATAAGGCTCATGGATATATTTAATTTAAGGCTTGAAATAATAGTTTTATATGAACTAGGTATTACAAGTTTAGTTAATATTTGTAATTTGTTGGCTCCAAAAGATTTAATCATTTTAATTTTTTTCTCATCAATATTTAAAAATCCATTATATATAGTAATTATACTAACGATTAAATTAATAAGTAAAGCCATGACAATAACACTTTTAGTATTGGCTCCAGCAATAATGATAATTAATGGTCCTAAAGCAACTTTAGGAAGTGAATTAATCATAGTTAAAAATGGATCAATTATATCTGCTAGTATTGGAAATTCATAAAGAATTATAGCTATTATAAATCCTAGTATAATACCTAGAGAAAATGCTATTAATACTTCTTTTAATGTGGTAAATATATGATTAAACAAGTTATTAGCTTCTATTAATCCAATAATAGTTTCTAGTATTTTACTAGGTTTTGAAAAGACAAATGTATTTATTATATTTTTATTAGCTAAATATTCCCAAATTCCAAAAAAAGCAATAACAATCAATATCTGACAGAAGATTACTAGATATTTTCTTAATCTTAATTTTTTTAAATATTTTCTTTGTTCACTAGACATTTTTATCTAATTCCTTCCAAAGTAAATCATAGTATGGTGCAAAGCGTGGTGATTTTCTTCTTTCCATTGGAGTACTTCCTTCAATATCTATATTGTATATTTTTTTGATTATTGCTGGTCTTTTAGATAAAACAATAATTCTATCTGCTAAACTTAGAGCTTCAGCGATATCATGAGTAATCATAACAACTGTTTTTTTCTCGTTCTTAATAATCTTTGATACATCTTCACTAACCATTAGTCTTGACATATAATCAAGAGCTGAAAATGGTTCATCTAAAAGTAAGATATCTGGTTTGGTAGCAAGAGTTCTAATTAATGCAACTCTCTGACGCATTCCTCCGGATAATTGGTTAGGGTATTTTTCTAGAAAATCACCTAAACCATATTTTTCTAATAAATTTTTAACATATTTAATATTTTCTTCCGTTTTAATATGCATGATATCTAGACCAAGCATTGCGTTATCAAATATATTTAACCAAGGAAGTAGGCAATCTTCTTGTAACATATAACCAATTTTTAGATCATTATTCTTAATAATTTCTCCTTCAGATAAGTAATCTAGATTTGCTAAAATATTAAGCAAAGTTGATTTACCACAACCACTAGAGCCAATTATACATAAAAATTCTTTATCATAAACATCAAAGCTTATATTATCAATAGCTTTAACTTCTCCCATTTTAGTATTGTAATTTTTACTTAAATTTTTTATTTCTAATAATTTATTCATTATAGAAATTGTTGACTAAATCCTTATATGGAACATAGTCATTTAAAAGCTCAAAATCAATTAAGAAATCTTCTAAATTTGTAAATATTTCTTCACTAACAAATGGGCTTTCTAGCCAACAATCATATTCTTTATATCTTTCAATCATTTGTGTTAAATCTTCTATACTTGTATCAGGAAATTGATTAATTATATCTTTAGCGACATCTCCAGCATCATTATTCATTGTATAAGTTATTGCTTTAGCTATAGCTTTAGTAAAGGCATCGACTACATCGCTATTTTCTTCAATATAACTCTTGCGGGCATAAAATGCCGTATATGGGACTTCACCAGACAACTCCCCAACACTTGCAACAACCTTACCATAACCTTCTTTTTCTAGGGCTGTAGCATTTGGTTCAAATAGATTAACAAAATCTCCAGTACCTCCGATAAATGAACCAGATAATGCTGCAAATTCAACTGAATAATTAACATTTATTTTATCAATATCAATACCCATATTTTTTAAACCATTTAAGAAATTTAATGCAGGCATTCCCGTAGATCTTCCTACTAATATTTCTTTATCATATAAATCTTCCAAAGAAAAATCTTCATAATTGTCTCTCGCCACAATAAATTGGCCATCTCTTTTGGTAAGGCCAGCAAAAATTTGTAGGTAATCAGTTTCATTTTGTTCGTAAACATAGATTGCTGATTCAGCACCTGCAAAACCAATTTCTACATCACCAGATAAAACAGCAGCACTTACTTTATCAGCTCCTGGTGTAAGTATTAACTCAACATCTAATCCCACTTCCTCAAAATATCCTTTTTCAATAGCTACATAAAGCGGGGTATAAAATGAACTGTGAGTAACCTCTGCAAGTCTAACTTTAGTTAGTCCATTATCATCCTTTTTATTAAATACTATCAACAAAGTAATTATAATTCCAATTATAATTATACCAATTATACTAATAATTATTTTCTTTTTCAAAAATATTCCTCCTTCTAAAATAATATATGAACATTTATATTTCTTGTGCCCGCAAGTGTCCAACATGTCATCTAACAAAATGATGATAGTTATCTTATTATATAAGTTGCCCTATTAAAAGAAAATATTTTAATGGAGCGAGCAGTTCAGTACCGTTCAGTACTAAAGTATATTGACGAAATCTCTAAAATTATATTAAAATGTTTTTAGGAGGTTATCATGTATAATATTAGTACTGAAGATATTGTTAAAGCATTATTTGCAATGGGGTTTGAAAAAGTAGATACTGTATTATTTGGTTTAGTTTTATCGACAAGTAAATTTGAAGAAAATGGTTTTAAATTTAGTGATTTGCCACTTACTCAGATTTTTCTTAGGTATATGGATTATAATGGATATGTTTTTACATTTAAAGAGGGAGTTACATTAGATACCGAAATGCCTATTTCTAAATCATATGGTTGGACATTAAGAAGATTATTTAATCACAATAGATTAATTAATTATTTGAGCACTTTAGATTTTAAAGATATAGTACTTCGTAAGATAGAATATCTGGATGAAGAAACATTAGGAGAATTTGATTATTTATTTAGTGAAAAAGAAAAAAAGTTAGCTCCGGAATATTTTAATAATATGAAAAATACAAGAAAACCACAATAATAACAGATGATGTGGTTTTCTTATTTACATTTTTTTAAAAATTTGCTATAATCAATTTATAATAAAGGGTGTGATAAATTGAAGGCATTATCAAATGAAGTAAAAAACCTATTAGATAGGTTATATAATTTAAGAGGAGAAGATAGTGTAATTCTTACTAAAATGAATAAAGAAAGAGAAGAAGCTATCGAAACTCAAGAAAGAACTAAGAATGAAAAAGAAGTTCTTTTACAAGAAATTGATAGATTAAGTGAAGATGAAAAGACCTTAGCGGAAGAAGGAGAAAAATTAACATCTGTATTAAGTAGTATTAATAGAGATGATTTTGCTAATGTTCTAGAAAGATTGAAACTTGATTTTGAACCAGCACAGTTAAATGAAAAAGTAAGTAGTATGTTACCTAATACTATTTCAGAAATTGTATCTGAAAAAGATGCTGCTAGTAAAAAGCTAGAAGAAGTAGAAACAGAAATGAATAATGCTATTACTAAAGTAGAAGAATTAGGTATTAGAAAAGATGAAGCATTAAGTAATCAAGCTAAACTTAATGAATACTTTGATCTTGCATTATCTGGTAATATAAATATTACTCGTGATGCCATTACCAGTTTACTTGATAAATTTGATTTTAGTGAAAATGATTCTCGTGAAGCAGCTAAACTATTAATGTTCCCAGAAGATGCTCTATATGAATATGATGCATCATTTAAGAGTGGTGACAAACAAAGTGGCAAAACAATAAGTGAAGTTATTGCCGAAGCTAAACAAGAATCTAAAGATCAAACAGCACCATTAGTTGCTGAGCCAAAAGAAGAATTAAATGCTCCGGAAAATAAAGAACAAATTGAAGAAGTGAGTGAAGTTAAAGAAAGTGTTAATGAAACTCCTGTGTTAGAAGATATTTTCAGTCAAGTAATAGATGAAATTGAAATTCCACATGAAGAAATCCAAAAAGTAGAAGATTCACAATCAGAAAAAGATAAATTACTTAAGGATTTAGATGAAAATGGTTTAAATACATTTGATTTTAAAGATGAAGATTTGAAAAAAATAATGGAACACTATGATTCAGAAACACTAAGTAATAATGTTGCTACTCTAAAGAGCAATAAAATAGATATAAAAATATTAAAAGATAATGTTGAATTATTATATGATAAAGAATTAGCTCAAAAAATAGAAAAATTATTAAGCTTAGGCAAAGTTGCCAAAGATATTAGCTTAATGCCAAGTGTATTGACTAAATATGATTTACAAGGTTTAAATAATACAATTAATGTGCTCCAAATTAGTGGACTTGATCCTAGAAAAGTTCCATTAATGGCATATTAGAAAGGAGTATTATGACAGAGTTTGAATTAAAGTTAGTAAAAGAACTTAAAGAAAAATTAGGACCAAATGAAAGAATTGAAGATTTTCTACCAGCCATAATAGGGGCCGATGAAAAAGTAGATACATTAATAAAAGAAAATGATATGTTTCCTACCAAAGCATCACATATGATTGAATATCAAATGGATTCAGATGAATTTGCTAAAAATATAGACAGAGCTAAAATGGGAGATTATTACGATGCTTTAAAAGCAAATCCTAGATATGTTGTTCGTGATGGAAATGAAACGCTAAAAAAAGTTAATGAAACCATAGCTGCAAACATTCCACTAAAAGATGAAAATGGTAAATATAATCCACAAATTTTTAGTAATAGATTACATTTATATGTATTAGAACAATCAGGAAATCTTGAAAAAAGTTCAGGAGAAACACAAACAATTGATATTGGAGAAGTGTTACAATTAGCTTATAGATTACTTGAAGAATTATCTTTAGATGATAAAAAAGATGAAGTAAAAGTAAAATTAGATGAAATAAAAGATAAGGGATTAAGTACTAAAGAAATGCTTATGGAAGTAACTAAAGGCTATGCAGATAATTTAGAGTTTTTAAGTAGTAAGATAGATGAACTACTGGAGTATGAAAAAAGTTTAGGAATGGGGAGAGTAGCATGAAATTTTTAGAAAAATATGGATTTGATAATGATGAAATACAAGAAGCTTTAGATAATACTCCTCAAAAATTACAAGATCAAATAAATAAGCATTTAGAATTAGTAGAAGAAAATTTAAAGTTTATACAAGGTTTAGGAATAGATACCTATAAAGAAATATTTATAAATTATCCGGAACTATTCTTAATGGATTCTAGTAATTTTAGTGAAAAATTCAATCAATATGAAACGGACGATTTAATTGCCAGATTAAATGCTAATTTTAAATTAGTAGAATATCTATAAAAATAGATAATCGAGAAATCGATTATCTATTTTGTTTTTAAACGATACAAATTTATTTCGGGCTTATTAAATAATCTATAATAATAATTATTATCTATGCCTAAACCAGATGAAACATACATTTTAGTATTATTTATTTCGTAATAATTATCAATATATTTTTGAGCACTATCTTTTCTTATTATACCTCCCACAAAAGGCAATCTAATTTGACCGAGTAAAGAATGTCCTGCAATAACTAAATCAACATCATATTTAGATATTTCATCTATGTTATCAGGATAATGAGTAATAACAATATTATATATAGTATCTAAATTATCGGTTGTGCTTAATGCTTTTTCTACATTACTCGTGTCCGTAATTCCAGTTATTTTAATTGGATTGATATCTTCGTAAAAAATATAAGTAGATTCATTGTCTAAAACAATAAAATCAGAATCAGTCATAATCTCTTTATAATTATCCGAGTCACTATCTCCAATAACAGCATATTTATACAAAGTGCAATCTAAACTTCTTAATAATTCTTTTACTTTTTCTACCTCTTCATTACTTAGATTATAATTACTATTGACTAAATCACCAGAAAATACTATAATATCAGCGTCCATTTTATTTATATCAGCAACAATTTGTTCTAAATCTTCCACTGTTTTAGTGGAACCGATTAATAAATCACTGAATTGGACTATCTTAAAACCATTAAATGGTTCACTTAAATTTTCAATTTCAATTGTATGTTCAACTATTTTATAATTTTGTGGGCCAACAAATCTTGCATACAAAATTATACCTATAATTATTAAAATTAATACTATTATAACTTTTTTCATGTTCTTCCTTCCATATTATTTATTAAATAATAACACATTTTATAATTATAGGTCAATTTACAATTGAAAAAAAGTCGTAGATATGATAAACTAAATCATAGGTAGGTGTCGAAATGTCTAAATTTAAATATTTAATTTTATCATTATTAATATTTGGTTTTGGTATCACTCCGGTAGGAGCAATATGTAACTATGAAGAACAAGCAGCATTAAACAGAGAAGTATCAAATGTTAGTGCAAATTATGAAATAGTAGAAAATGCTCTTCCAGACAATGAATGTTTTCCGCCAGATCCAAACGATGAAGATTATGTTTGTTATGTTGAAAATATCCAAATTAACATATTAAACTTATCTGAAAATATGCGAGTTCGTATTCGTAATGAAAATAATAATATTACTAGAGAATTCTCATATAGTGATACAGATTCTGGTTCAATTTCGTTCCTTTTGACAGACCGTAACGGAAATGAAGTGTCATACAATCCAGAAGTTACAGAATATACTATTACTATTTTAGCATCGGGAGAAACAGGATGTGAAGGAACCACTTTAAGAACATTATATTTGACATTACCGAGATATAACAGATATTCAGACTATCAATCATGTGAAACATTATCAGATTACTACTTATGTCAAAGATATGTAACATTTAGTGAAGTTAATTACGAAGATTTTTCACAAAGAGTATCTGATGAATTACAAAATAGAGAAGAAACTCCAGAAGAAGAATTAAGGTGGTATGAAAGAATATGGGAGTTTGTGGTTGAACACAGTACAGCATTCATAATTGGGGGGGTAATAATCGTCGTGAGTGCTGGGGCAGTTACTGCTTATATTATAATTAGACGAAAGAGAGAGATAATATGAAAAAGAAGTTTTTAAGTTTATTTTTAATAACATGTTTATTTAGTTTTATTGGAATTAATAATACTTTAGCGGCAGATTTTGATGCAGGGCAAACATTTACCAATCAATTAGTAGAATATACACCAACTGTAACTGGTGGTATTTCTTATAACAATGTTGCTGCAAAGCATGAAATGTATACGGTTACAAATAATGAAAGCGGTAACCAATATACGGCTTATTGTATAGATAGACAGTTGCAAAATGGAACAACTGCAACAGTGTCATCAGGAATCAATTCTGTATATGCGGCTGGTTTATCATCAATCATCAACAATGGTTATAGATTAGATCAAACATCAGGCTTTGGCTTAAGTGGTGGAGATTTCTATGTTGCAACTAGTATTGCTATTAGAACTTACACATATGCTGTAATGGGACTAGGTTCTTATGATGCTGTTGTTGGTACCAGTCAAATTTCAAGTATAAATGAACCTAAAACAATTATTAATACTGGTATATCTTTTGCTTGTGACTCAAGTAACACAAGTAATGTTAGTGAATTAACGGGTGTAGATTTATCTGGTAATTGTGTTGATGCATTGACCAGTGCAGCTATGAGTAAATATGGATTAAGTGATTTAAATTCTGGCTTATACACCGGAAATGAATCTGTATTAAGTGCTGCTAGATCAATGTTTTCTGCAGCATTACAAGCATCTGTTAATGCTAAAAATGGAAACAGTAGCTTAGTTGGAACTGATGGCTTTACTCTAGAAGCCGAAGAATCAAATATTGATAGAACTTCTAGTGAAACAGAAATATATGTAGTATTTACATTTAATGTTGAAAGTCTTCAAAAAGTTGACTATATTAATAATTTACAATTTACTTGTGAAGGATGTGCTGATAATGGCATGGACTTTATAAGACTTGAATATAAATCTCAATCAGGAAGCGATTGGCAAGAAGTTGCTGCAGACACAGATATTAGTGAAATCTTATTTGAAAGTGAAGATGCTGAAGAACCAGTTGATGGCTCAATTCTTGTTAGAGCTGTTTTAAATAAAAATACAGAATTAGATGCTGAAGAATGTGTACCAATGAATTATACATTAACTTATGATTATTCTGGTACAACTGATGTCACAGTTGCAATGCTTGAAACATCCGGAAATTCAATACAAAGAAAAGTAATTGCTATTCCTTCACAAGAATTAACGGGAAATGTTGAAACTGGTGAAGGTGGTTCTGGAGAAATAACTGGAGAAATTCCTTGTGAAGAAGATAAAGCTGTTTGTCAAACTTTAATTTCTACACCTGTATGTAGTGATGAACAAGAAGAATCTTCATCTGACATTGTTGCTCCAGAAGAAATTAAAAAATGTATCTTAAATAATGAAGATGATGCTGGTAACTCATATCAATTAGAAGGTGCTGTTACAGGAAATAAATATTGTCAAGTTTTCTGTAAAGAAGATTATAAAGATGTATTAGATAGTGGTGAAAATAACCACGGAATAATTCTTCAACCTAGACTTCAAGATGTTGTCTGTGGTGGATACTTCCAATTAAAAGCTCATATCGAAGGAGCTAAAGATTGTTATACCGGAAGTAACAAAGATGGTGGTTATGCAACGACCGAAGATAGCATGAATGGTGAAGAAAGTATTAATAAAGATTTATATCTGGAAGATATTGAAAGAATTCAACAAGGCTTAATTGATGCTATGAATGATTATTATGAAGCAGAAGAAGCTCTTGAACAAATCGGTAATGCTGAAAGAACTACAATACAACTTGAATGTACTACCGTAACACAAATTGATGTTCCATCTGGAGAATATACAGAATATACATTTGATGGATTGAATGATAATGAAGAAGCTGAATATTCAGAAGGAACAAACAATACAGATACCCAATCATTTAGAGATAGCGCAACTTGTGTTTTCCAAGGAAGAACTGAATCTGGAGAAGCTATTTACGAAGAGGTTGGTGAACATGATGCTGAACAACAACTTCAAGCATATCAACAACAAATGGAATCACAAAAGAGCACTGCCGAAAGTCAACTTAACAGTTTAATGAACGAATATAAACAAACAATAACAAATTATAATAGTTGTTTAACTGGTTGGGGAATGGAATATGACTTTGCTCAAATTGTTAGATTCTATTATGATGAAGCTCAAGGTAATACTGAAGAATTTACAACTTCAATACCATATTACAGTTTAATTATGAATGATCCAGAAAAAACTGTAATGGAAGCAGATGGTGATACTGAAGTATTAACTGAAGTTGTAGTTTGTAAAGAAACTGCCGATGAATTATATGAATGTACTGGTGATTCTGAAGAAACTAATGATTTCACAGAAGATCAAATAGCATCACCAAGTGTTCAAGAATATGGTTATGATTCAAATTATGATGGCGGTTCTATAGATGCTTTTGATAAGAAAGTATATGTAATTTGTAATGTAGATGAAGGATGTATAGATGATGAAAGAGATATATCTCAAGCATCATTTGTAAAAAAATCTGTTAAAAAAGCCCAAGATTATATATCACCAAGTGTATATTATCAAATTGCTGCAAACGGCAAAATAACGACTGAATACAACCCATCAATTGATATGGAACTATTAGAAAATAAACTTCCAATTTCAACTAAAAATGTCTTTGGTGGAACATTTAGATTAATGTTAGAAGATTTTGGTGAATTCTATGCTGAAAGCTATGGCGATAATTATGGAAGATTAATTGATTACAATGGTGATAATGAATCTCATAGTGTTGCTAATGCTCTTGGATATGATGGAACAAATGGTTTTGATGGAAATTATGAATGTGAATATCTAACTAACTGTTCATCTGCTGATTGTCCAGACTGTACCTTTGAAGATACAGGACTAAATAAATGTCCAGACTGTACTTATGTTCCGACAACATGTATAAATTGTATATTTAACTTAGATGAACTTCAATTAAATCCTAAACCAATATCACCAAATGATGTTATAAATGTCGATCGTGATTATGGTTATAACTGGATAATTAATACAGAAGTAACTGAACCTAAATTAACAATAATATCTGACAAGGCTACATTAACTGTTGAAGAAATCGAAGATGCAAATGACCTTATTTATAATAGTAATAAAGTTAGTGATGGATCTGGACTTGCGTTTAGTGTTCGACTAGATTCTAGTACAATCAACTATTTAAAAGATTATAATGCACAAGCCGAAGGAAAAGGTGGTTACGGTAACGACTCATTAAGTTGTTATGATGCTGATGTTGGTGGAACAACAGTAGCAAATCTATATTGTTACAGTGAAGTAATAGATTACTTAGTTGAAAATGGTGATGGAGTTCCATCAGATATAACAGATGTTAGAACAGGATCTAGTGGCCGAAGCGATTCTAATGCTAATGCTAATGGTTACTGGACATTATGGACTGATGAAACTCTAGATGCTCTTAACTTTGATGGAACAGGATGGAGTTTAACAAATGTGGGTTATGACGAAGATACTGGCCAACAAGCAATAATTGGAGGACCAGCATGGAAGTAGGTGTGAATAGATGAAAAACGCATATTGGGCATATTGGTTAATATTATTAGGTATATTTGTTGTAGTTATAATGATGCTTGTTCAAAATCTAACTACATCAAGCACCCAAGATTATTATTTATTAAAAGAAATAACTGAAGCTTCCATGATTGATGCCGTAGACTATTCTTATTATCGTAAATTTGGTGAAATAAGAATAAATAAAGAAAAATTTTATGAATCTTTCTTAAGAAGATATGCAGAAACAACATCACAAGCTACAACATATACAGTTAGCTTCTATGGAGTTTACGAAGCTCCTCCAAAAGCTAGCGTAGAAATAAAAAGTAAATCTAATGCCATGACAATAGTTGGAGATTCTACACAATTTGATATGGTTGAAAGAATAGACACTATTGTTGAAGGTAATAAATTACCAACTACAAGTAGTTAAGATACGGAGGAATAAAAATGGGATTTAAAAAATTCATAATTAACAAAACGACCGTTACTATTCTAGGTATTATAGCGGGTGTTGCTGTTCTAGTTGGATTTTATATATATCGTGTTAATAATGCGATAAATCCAACTAGAATACCAGTTGCTAAAAATGAAATAAGTGCAACTAAAGAAATAACTGCTGATGATATAGAATGGGTAAGCATTAGTAGTAGTTTCTTAAGTAATGCTAATGTCATTACAAATACTAATGACTTAATAGGTAAATATGTTACAACAGGAACATCTATTCCAGAAGGTGGAATGTTTTATGCTGAACAAATAGTTGAAAAAAGAGATTTACCTAATTCAGTATTTGAAGAAATTCCTGATGGTTATACAATCTATCAATTAGGTGTAGATGAAACAACTACTTATGCTAATTCTATATTTCCTGGAACTAGAATCGATTTATATATCGAAGCAGAAGATCCAGATACAGGTAGAATAATATTTGGAGAATTTGTTCAAAGTATTGAAGTTTTAGCGGTAAGAGATAGTGATGGTCAAAATGTATTTGATGTTACTAGTGGTGGACAACCAGCATTCTTATTATTTGCTGTACAAACTGATCTTTATAGATACTTGAAACTGGCTGAAAGGATTTCTGGTATGGAAGTTGTTCCAATTCCAAGAAATAGAGATTATACAGAAAATCCTGGTTCAACGGAATACAATAATCAACAATTAATTAACTTAATTACACGATATGCTAGAGATATGGGTGGAAATTACTCTAGTTCATCAACAAGTAGCTCTGAAACTACTACCACAGAATAATAAGGAGGTATTATGGCTGGATTAATTAATGGTATAAGAAAAATATTGCTTAATCGTAATACTGTTACAATTATTGCTGTTATTGCGGGAGTAATAATTTTATGGTTCTTTTATAATATGACATTAAATAATGCAATTAATCCTGTGAGAGTCCCTGTTGCAACCAGAGAAATATTAGCAGGTGAACAAATAACAAATGATTTAATAGAATATGTAGAAGTAAATAGAAGTTTTCTAAATAATGCTAGTATTATAACAAGTTCAAGTCAATTAATTGGCTATTATGTTAATAATGGCACATCAATTTCTACTGGTGCTATGTTCTATAGTAATCAAGTAGTAACCAGAGATGTTATAAATCAAACACCATTTGATAATATTCCTGAAGGTTATACACTTTATTGGCTAGAATTAGATGATGGTTTTGAAGATACTTACGCTAATTCAATTTATCCGGGTGATAAAATAGATTTATGGATATCAGGAAGAGATCCTGAAACTGGATTATTAATATATGATGAATTTATTAATAGTATTGATGTAGTTCAAGTATTAGATACTGATGGTCAAAATGTCTTTGATGATGCCATAAATCGTAAACCTGATACTTTAGGTTTTGTTATAGATGAAGATATGTTAAGATATTTTAGAGTATTAATACGGGCAGGATTTACAATTTATCCCGTACCAAGAAATAAAATGTATACAGTTGCTGATAAAGAAGTAAGTTTTTCTAATGACACTTTGGTTAATTTAGTAGAAAGCTTATATCAACCATATGGAGAAGTATAAAAAGAGGTGAGGCAAAAGTGAATGATGCTATATTTTCACAAATTGATTTTGGGCCTTTAAAAGAGTTTTTAGAAGAAGATAACATCACCGATATTTCTTATTCAAATGGTGGTCAAGTTTGGCTAAAAACTCTTGATAAAGGTGTATATCGGGTTGAAAGACCTGAGATAAATAATGCTTTAATGGAAAAGCTAGCTTTTCAATGTTCAAATGTTATGGGTAAAACATTTAATATGGCCCATCCTTTCTTGGATGCCGAATCAGCAGAACTTCGTCTTAACTTTGTTCATGATTCTATTGCTACTAATGGTATTGCTTGCCTTATAAGAAAAACGCCAGCCAAAATCCGTTTAAATAAGGAAAAGTTACTTAATGAACAATATTTAACTGAAAATCTTCATGAATTTTTAATGACTTGTGTATTAGGACATTGCAATATTATGGTTAGTGGAGAAACTGGTAGTGGTAAAACAGAACTTGTAAAATATTTGGCTAGTAAAACTAAAGAAGATGAAAAAATAATAACAATAGAAGATACTCTAGAACTACACTTGGATAAAATATTTCCTCATCGTGATATAGTAGCTATGAAAACAAATAATATTGCTTCATATTCTGATGTTTTGGTTACTTGTATGCGGCAAAATCCAAGATGGATTTTACTATCCGAAGTTCGTTCTGCCGAAGCTGTTACAGCTGTTCGTAACTCTATATCATCAGGACATAATATTATATCAACAATTCACTCTGATAGAGCATATAACATACCAATGCGTTTATATAGTTTGCTTGAAAATAGCCAAGATATTGATCAATTTTTAAAGTCTATTCATAGGTATGTTCAATTAGGTGTTCATGTTAAAGGCTTTATGAGCAAGGAATTGGGTAGATTTCAAAGAGAAATAGTTGAAGTAGTAGAATTTTATGTAGATGATGATAATAATGCTAAAGCAAATGTGTTATACAAAAAAAGCTTGGATGGTACAGTAGCTTTTAATAATCCAACCAAATATTTGCTTAGATATTTAGACTCCCAAGGTGTTGAAATGGATCCTCATTATTTTATTGAAGAAGATGGATCTATTAATGAAAATTATGAAAATGCAAGTTATAGTATAAACGATTCTGATTCTAAACCTAATCTTAATTTTAATTCTAATCCTGCACCAGTTGAGAGCTTATAGAAAGGAGTATATTTATGGGAACAATGTTAGAACTTACATTATTAATATTAATCGCAGCATTTGTATTAATATATCGTAAGAACCCGCAAGAAGGCGTTTACAATTATGTAACTGGAAATGTTGAAAGAATTTATGATAAATATGCTCCATATTCATTTAAAATGGTAAGAGAAAAAGCTAAAGAATTGGGTCAAGAATATACAACAAGACAATATATGGCCCAAGTTGCATTGTTCGGTGGCTTTGCAGCCTTAGTTGGTTATTTCTATTTTTATAGTATAACTTGGGCTGTAGTATATGCCATAGCAGCCATTTCCGTAATACCATATTTAGCATATTTAAGATGTCAAAGAATATATAGCGAATATATATTTGAACAAATTCAAACATATACAACCAATGTTATTATGGAATTTAATACGACTCAAAGCTTTGTAAAATCTCTTGAAGGAGTTGCAAACTCAGGAATCTTAGAAGAACCAGTAGTCAGTGATGTTAAAAAAATGATAGAAATGTCATATCAAAATGGTACAATTGATGAATCGATTCAATATTTTAATAATAAATATCCATTTTATATGGTTAAGAATATGCATCAATTATTCTTACAAATTACCAAAGAAGGTGCTCGTGATTCCGGAGAAGCCCTAGAAAACATGGCAATGGATATCGATGCCCTAGTTGAAGGTGTATATCGTGACCAAATGGATAGAAAACATTTTCATAGTAGATTTATTAAATTCGGTGTAATGTTATATCTTTTAGTAGTAGTTTTAAGATTCATGTTAGGTGAAGAAAATTATTTACAATTAATAGAAATATGGTATGTTCAAGTAATCCTACATGCTATAGTTATCATAAATGCCTTCTTTTTAATATCGGGAGAAAAATATTATAATGAAGATGTGGGGGTAGAATAATGCAAATAGAAATAATTATTATCGCCGCTATAGTATTTGTTGTAATGACTGTTGGTGGACAAATTAATATTAATCAACTTATTAGTGATAATCAAATGCTTTTCTTAAAGTTAAAAGAAAGCGACTATGACTTTTATTTAAGAGCTAGATATGGTAATAATGTTAATACTGATATAATGTTTAACAAAAGAATTAAAAATGCTCTAATTATTATGGTATTAGGTTTATTTATAGCAATTCAAAACATTAGTGCAGTAACTATTTTAATTATTTTCATTGTTGGTTATTTTGTTTATAAAATGCAATATAACGATTTAAAAAGATATTATAATAGTCATATGCATGAAATAGATTCTATGTTACCTCATTACTTAAAAAACATGGAAATTCTTATTCAACATTATACAGTGCCAGTTGCCATTGGTAAATCAATGGCAGAAGCTCCAGAAATATTTAAAGATGGACTTCAAGAAATGATTGATGCTATAAATTCTGGTGATGATACAATTGAACCATATATGCAATTTGCCAGACGATACCCAGTTCGTGATTCAATGCGTATGATGCGTTTGTTATATCGTTTAAGTTTAGGTCGTCAAGAAAGAAAACAAGAACAAATTTTAACATTTTCCAGAACTATATCTAACTTACAACAAAAAGCTAGAGAAACAAGATATAAAAATCGTTTGGAAAAGATGGAAAATAAAACAATGAGCATGTTAATTTGTACCGGAGTTGGTATGATGGTGCTATTAATACTTGCTGTTGTACAATTAATGGATATATAATTGATTAAAATTAAATAAATAAATTGATATTTTAAAAAATATAAGTTATAATATTTATATGGAATAAAGGAGGAATAATATTTTATGAAAGAAGCTACAGGCGAATTAAATATGACTGTTGTAACTGTTGTTGCAATTGCAGCAGTAGGAGCATTTTTCTATTTGTTTATCTGGCCATCAATTCAAGCTGGATTAACAAGAAATACATGTTCAAATATATGCCCTGATGGTGTAGTTGTTGGCCTAACCAATGATGGATTCTGTGATTGCGGTAACGGAATAACTATGGATCCTGATGATTGGAAGGGCGGCGGCGAATAAAAAAATACAGAAAGAAAGGGTTAAGAGATGAAAGAGGCTACGCAAGAAGTAAACATGATGGCTATTGTAGTAATTTCTGTTGGGGTCTTATTGACCTTTTTTTTCTATTACCTTTGGCCAATGTTAAATGTCAATTTCGAATCTAAATCTCAATGCTCAAAAGCTGCATGTGATTGCAGTGAAGATGCCAGAATAGACATAAATGGTATAGAATATTGTACCGGTTGTTATGTTAATGGTGAACCAGTTGAAGATATGGAATGTTTATATAAAGGATAGTGATTTAAATGAGAGAAGCAATTAGTATTACTACTATTTTTCAAATATTTATTTTATTCGTTTTACTTTTTACGGCGATAATGTGTTTAACGATTAATAATTCTAATGCCTTCGGTGTTAAAGATTCAATAATAAATGTAATTGAAGCAAACGATGGTAATTATTTAGATGGTACTGATTTAAGTGATGAAATTGTTGATGTTATAGCCCAAACTTCTTATAGAACATCAGGTACTTGTCCAGATGGCTATGAAGGTTATAATAGAAGTGGTAATGCAGTTAGCAATAATAGTAGTGATGCTGCTGTATGTATAAGAAAAGTAGAAACTACTAAAGAAATGGATGATTACCTAGCTGGTATTTTAGGTGCCGAAAATGTTGGTACTGATGACTTTGTTGAAGGTACTTATTATCAAGTAGTTTTGTTTTTTCAATTAGATATCCCAATTATAAAACAAATATTTAATTTCCAAACAAAAGGTGAAACCAGAACAATTTATAATACAGTTGAAGCTGCAGAAGAAGCACCAAGTTCAATAAATTTACCAAGTTATAATAATCCTGGTAATAATAATCCAACTACTCCAGGAACAGCAAATAATGTAAATCCTGTAAGAAATGTTGGTACTGCTGGAAATGGTAATACTGGTGGAAATAACCAAACAGAAGATCCAACCGAAAATGAACCAGATGATTTAAATACTGATTTAAATGAATCATGTGTTCAAGGAGCAACTTTAGATAGAACTCTAAATGGTGTTGGAGCAGTAGCATTTACTAATACTCAATTTTATTCATCACAAGATAGATCCCAAAGTGCGGGAACTGCATCCCCTGGTGTAAAATTCACTATTATTGGTGAATCTGGTGATTTGTGGGCAATAGATTATCAAGGAACTTGTGGCTGGATTACTAATTCTTATTTAGGAATCAACACTATGCAATATATAACTGAAGCATCATTTAATATTACTAATGCTTCATCTAGTATCTTTAAAACATCTGGAGCAAGTATACCTGGATTAACTGGTTCAGCATTGTATTCTAGTGAAATGCAAGGATTTGCTCCATTACAATATACTTTTGCTAAAGTAGTAAAAAGAGCAGCCCAAGCTGCCCAAGCTGCAGGAGATAGATTAGTTATTTATGAAACATATAGACCAGGTGGAGTTCAAACTTATGCTTATGGAAAATTTAGTAGTTTTCTATTATCAAATCCAACATATTATAATAATGTTGTATCAAATGGATTTCCAATGACAGGATTTTTAGCATCAAGTTCTACAGGTTCACAACATAATAAAGGCTGTGCTGTAGATGTAACATTAAGTGGTGCTAGTATGCCAACAGCAATGCATGAATTAAGTGTATCAGCAGCCAGATTCCAACAACAATTAGTACCAAATGCTGATGTTGATAAATTAACAAGATATTTTACTAGTGCTGGAGCATCAACTATTTCTAGTGAATGGTGGCATTATCAAGGCTCTTGTCCAAACTATTATGCAACATTCTGGAGTGCGGTGGGTTAAGCATGAGAGAAGTCAGTGGTTCTACATGGGTATTTCAAATAATGATTCTGTTCATCTTAATATTTGCATGCTTTTTAACATTAGTACTTAATTATAATAAGGCATATCGTGTTAAAAATAATATGATATCTATTATAGAAATAAATGAGGGCATAACTGAAAATTCATTATCATTAATTAATAATGTACTACGAGGTGAAGGTTATTCAAATACAGGACCATGTCCCGTTGAAGAAGGTGGTTGGTATGCTGCAACAGATTTTGAAGGAAATTATGAAGAAGCACAAGAAGGTACCAGATATCCATTTTGCTTCAAAAGATTAACTACTAATGAAGGAGACATATACTATGAAATAAAAGTATTTTATGAATTCTCCTTACCTTTTCTAGGAGCTATCGGAGTATTTCCTATAAATGGTAGAACAGATAACTTTATGGGGAGTAATTCACAATTAGAAGAATTACAATAAATTGAAAGGAAATGATTATATGAATGTAATTATATCTAATAAATATCAAGCATTATTATCTAGTTTAGATATTGATGTTATTAAAAGTATTCATGGTGAATTTAGTGTAGATGAATTAATAGCTCAATTTTCTAATTTTTACTATAATAAAATGATTATTGATATAACAGCTATAAAAGATTATCAAAATATAAATGTTATTCAAAATCTATCAGTTAATTTCGATACATCTAAATTAATATTATTATTAGATGATTCCGAAACAGTAAATTCTCCAGTATACTTGTCGCAATTAGTATCTATGGGTATATATAATTTTGCTACTAATGTTAATGATATAATATATTTACTTAATAATCCTAATTCTTATAAAGATGTTGCCAAATTTCATAATATAAATGGCTTTGAAAAGCCAGCATTAAATGAAAAGGTTCATGATAATACCAAAGGTAAAATTGGTCAAAAAATAATAGGATTTAAGAATGTTACAGAACATGCTGGAGCAACTACATTAGTATATTTATTGAAAATTCATCTAGAATCAAATTATAAAGTAAAAGCTGTTGAAGTTGATGGCAATGATTTTATCTATTTTAATGATGATTCTCTAGAATCTGTATCAAGTGTAACATTTAATGACTTTTTAGCTCAAAATATAGATTGTGATGCCATACTTGTAGATTTAAACGATTCATCGGTAGAACAATATTGTCATGATATAGTATATCTAATTGAACCAGGAAGAATACAACTAAATAAATTAATTAGAAAAGATAGTGAAATCTTTGAAAAATTACGAAATCAAAAAATAGTATTAAATAGAAGTGTATTAAGTGATAAAGATGTTGAAGATTTTGAAAAAGAATGTGGTAGCAAAGTATTCTTTAATTTACCATATTTAGATGATAAATTAGATAATCAACCAATAATTAATGCGTTTTTATCCGCATTAGGATTCAGTAGAATTGATACTAATAGTTCTTCGGGATTATTTAGTGTATTTAAATAAGGGGGTGTATTATGGAGTTTTGTCATAAGAGTGCCAGAATATGGCAAATTGTTGGCTATATAATAATGGTCGTTAAAATAGTTATTCCATTAATAATAATTATCTTAGGAATAATTGATTTAGGAAAAGCAGTAGTATCTAGTGATCAAAAAATAATCAAAGATGCTGGAGGAAATTTATTAAAAAGAATCATATTAGGTGTATGTATCTTCTTTATACCGCAAATAGTTGATTTAATATTTCAAATTGTTGGTGGATTTTCTGAAGAAATGCGATCTGATTATGAAAACTGTTTAACTTGTTTAGTTGATCCGGAATCTTGTGATACATCTTATGATCCAAATAACTTTTTCCCAACTAATTAGTGGATAATTATTGACTTTATAGTGAAATTATCGTAAAATAAAAATATGTAATGAGAGGAGTGGGTATAATGCCAGATACTTTTTGTACTGATACAGTAAACATATGGCGTTTAGTTGGTTACTTTTTAATGATTTTTAAAATAGTAATACCAATAATTTTAATTGTTTTAGGAATGATTGATTTAGGAAAAGCGGTAGTAGGTAGTAAAGATGATGAAATTAAGAAATCAGCAAAATCTTTAGCTATGCGTATTGTGGCTGCTGTATGTATCTTCTTTGTTCCAACAATTGTGTCATTTGTAATTCGTATTGTAGATACTTCAGTAGATGAGTTATCACAAGTATGTGCTGCTTGTATTTCTAATCCAGGTGGAAGTGTTTGTGATTCTGCATATAGTGCAGCAAATAACTAATAATGAATTAAAACCTTTAAATAAAAGGTTTTTTCTTTTATATTATAATAACTGTATATGTAATTTACATATACTTTTTAATTACTCTCATTTGTTTTATTTAATCAATAAAAAAAGATAGTTTCAGTAAAATACTATCTTTTTTGACTCATTTTAAACTTCTCTATCTTCGTAAACACCAGTATATGTCCAACCACTTTCAGTTCTATTTGTTGTCCATTTATATTCTGGTATTCTATGTCTCCATGTAGTTTCTGTTTGTGGATCAGTTTTAATATAACCAGAATATTTACTACTATTTTCAGCTGTATCTCTTACACAATCTGATTTTTTAGCATATTCTACTACGAATTTTACTGGAACACTATAGATGTAATATCCTAAATTACTAGCATAATATGGATTTACACCATTAGGATTACGATAATTAATTGTTACTCTTGTTCTATAATATCCACCAGATAAGTAAATATCACTTAATCTATATGTGAAGTTGTTACTTTTTAATGCTCCATTTCGCATTGTACTAGCACTACTTACTTCTGCATCATACTCTCCTGTATTACCGGTCATTGCTAAGAATCTATCTCTTTGATCTAAATATGCTTGATAATCTGTAAGTCCACTAGAGAAATATGATGAACTAACTAAATCTATTGAACCACTAACAATATCATTTGGATCGATATCTAAAATTTGTAATTCATAATTATAAGTATATGGATAACTATCAGTTTTAGATACATAACTATCAGTATAATAAGTTTTATTAGTTAATTTGCAATAATTATATGTTGTCTTAGTTGTTGATTCATTTTGAGCTCCTTCAACATTAGAATAACCATCTGACCAATCAGACCATCTTACATGTTTATACCATCTTACAGTTTCAGGTTCTTCAGGTTCTGTTGGTTTATCTGGTTCTTCAGGTTCTGTAGGTTCGCTTGGTTTATCAGGCTCTTCTGGTGTACTTGGATTATTGTTATTATTATTGTTGTTGTTGTTATTATTGTTATTATTTATAATAATACAACTTCCACAATTACTTCCACTAGCACTCCATTTAATATTGACTTTTACAGTTGTAGTAACTTTAATTGTTGTAGTTGTTTTATTCGATGTAGTGGTTGTTGAACCAGAACTACTACTATTATTACTAGAACTACTACTGTTATTGTTGCTTGAACTACTATTATTGTTATTATTTCCACTGCTAGTATTATCAGAATTGTTATTATTATCATCTACTACAACATCATTATTTGTATTATTACAATTTCCATTAACTACACAAGAACTTTGTTCAATAGTTGTAACAATAAAATCTGATTTGTCCCCACAATCTAAACTAACCTTTAAAGCATAATTACCATCTGCAGTTTTAGTTGCTCGAATATAACTTTCATCAAGATCACAAATATCACCATCATTAGTAAAGTCAATCAATAATTTTTGGTTAACCATTTGGCCTAAAGTTAATTCTGCAGTTCCCCCAACTTTTTCTGGTAAATTTGATACCGTAAAGTATTCAAATGCTGCATCTTTCATTGTGTTAATGTTGTTAATATAGTCATTATCACCCATAGCTAATGAATTAGATGATCCATTTGTGTTACCAACGACTTTAGTTATGACTAAACAGACTATAAACACTACCACCGCTAATATTACTAATTTAATAGCAAGTGATCCCCAATTTAAATTTAATTTTCTATTCCCTTCTTCGTACATATCAGTACCCCCTTTACTAATAGAAAATCCCTATTTGTTAATTCTTCAATATTTTATCATAAATACCCTTATTTGTCAAATCGAAGTTATGTCGCTTTACACCATTATCTGTCAACAACAAAAACAAACTTAAGTTTGCAAAAAAAGATTGTATTATCAATATAATTTGTGATAAAATAATTAATGCAAGAAAGGAAGATTTTATGCCAAATAATGATAAAATAATAATAAAAGGTGCCAGAGAAAATAATTTAAAAAATATAGATATAGAAATACCTAAAAATAAATTAGTAGTAATGACTGGAGTATCTGGAAGTGGCAAAAGTAGTTTAGCTTTTGATACTATTTATGCCGAAGGTCAAAGAAGATATGTTGAAAGTTTATCGGCGTATGCTCGTCAATTTATTGGGGTATCTGAAAAACCTGATGTTGATTCAATCGAAGGCTTAAGTCCATCAATTTCCATAGATCAAAAATCAACGAATAAAAATCCTCGTTCAACTGTGGGAACAATTACGGAAATATATGATTATTTAAGATTGTTATTTGCCAGGATTGGAACGCCATATTGTCCAAATCATCACATACCAATTACTAGTCAAAGTATTGAAGAAATGACTAATAAAGTAATGGAGTATGATGGGCAGACGGTAACAATATTATCACCAATAGTTCATGGGGAAAAAGGAACTCATAAAGATTTATTTGATGAACTTCGTAAAGATGGTTTTTCAAAAGTTCGCGTTAATGGTAAAATTATGAGTTTAAATGGGGATATTGAACTAGAAAAAAACAAAAAAGATAATATTGATATTGTTATGGATAAAATAACTATTGCGGATATTGAAAGGTCACGAGTTTTTGAAGCAATTGAAGCATCTACTAAAAGAGCTGATGGCAAAGTAGTTATTTTAGTTGATGATGAAGAAATACTAATGAGTGAAAAATATGCTTGTTTAAAATGTAATTATTCGATTCCTGAACTTGAACCAAGACTTTTTTCATTTAATGCGCCATATGGTGCTTGCGAAGAATGTAAAGGTTTAGGTACTAAACAAAAAATTAGTGAAGAATTACTTATACCAGATCCTAATAAATCCATAATAGATGGGGCGATAAATGGAATAAGTATGGATTCAACAACTTATTTTACTCAAGTTAGTGCCGTATGTGATTATTATGGTATTGATATGACAGCTAAAGTAAAGGATATTCCCAGAGAAAAATTAGATTATTTATTATATGGAACAGATGAAATACTAGAATATAACTATGTTTCTAAAAATGGTAATACAAGAAATGCTAAAGGCACTTATGAAGGAATTATACCAACTCTTGAAAGAAGATACTTAGAAACTAAAAGTGGTTGGATTAGAGATTGGTTACAAGGATTTATGGTGGAAACTGCTTGTCCGGTTTGTAAAGGAAAAAGACTTAAAAAGTCCGTTTTATCTGTTTATATAAATGGTAAAAATATTTTTGATATGTGTGATATGTCAATCGGTGATTTACTAGAATTTGTTAAAAAGTTAAAACTTAATAATGAACAAAAAGAAATTAGTGAACTTATACTAAAAGAAATAATATCAAGACTCGAATTTTTAAATAATGTTGGTTTATCTTATCTTACTTTAACTCGTAGTGCGGGAACTTTATCGGGTGGTGAAGCTCAAAGAATAAGACTAGCAACCCAAATTGGTTCGCGTCTTTCGGGAGTTTTATATGTTTTAGATGAACCAAGTATAGGGCTTCATCAAAAAGATAATGAAAAACTAATTAATTCTTTAAAAGAAATGCGGGATTTAGGTAATTCTTTAATAGTTGTAGAACATGATACAGATACCATGCTTGCAGCAGATTATTTAATTGATATTGGTCCAGGTGCTGGTGTTTATGGCGGTCAAGTTATGGCTCAAGGCACTCCAGAAGAAGTTATGCATAATCCAAATAGTTTAACTGGTAAATATTTATCCGGAGAACTAAAAATAGAAGTACCTAAGAAAAGAAGAAAAGGTAATGGCTTAAAGATTAGTATTAAAGGTGCTAAAGAAAACAATTTAAAAAATGTTTCAGTAGATATTCCTTTAAATAAATTTATTGTGGTAACTGGTGTATCTGGTTCTGGTAAATCATCACTTATTAATGAAGTATTATATAAAACTTTAGCTAATAAATTATATAAAAGTAAAGTTGTTCCTGGTAAACACAAAGACATTATAGGACTTGAAAATATTGATAAGGTTGTTCAAATCACGCAAGATGCAATTGGTAGAACCCCAAGAAGTAATCCCGCAACATATGTTGGCGTATTTGACGATATCAGAGATATATTTGCTCAAACTAAAGAAGCTAAATTAAGAGGCTATGATAAAGGTAGATTTTCCTTTAATGTTAAAGGTGGTAGATGTGAGGCTTGTTGGGGTGATGGTGTTAAGAAAATTGAAATGCACTTTCTAGCAGATGTCTATGTTCCTTGTGATGTATGTAAAGGAAAAAGATATAATAAGGAAACACTAGATATTAAATATAAAGGAAAAAATATTAGTGAAGTTTTAGATATGCGTGTTAGTGAAGCTTTAGAGTTTTTCGAAAATGTTCCAAAAATTTATAACAAATTAAAAGTTATGGATGAAGTTGGTCTTTCATATATTAAATTAGGAGAACCAGCCCCTAATTTATCGGGTGGCGAAGCTGGAAGAGTAAAACTTGCTAAAGAATTACAAAAAAAAGCTACTGGTAAATCATTATTTATTCTTGATGAACCAACTACAGGACTGCATACTGATGATATTAAAAAATTATTAGTAATATTAAATAGAATTGTTGATAATGGCGATACTGTTATTGTAATTGAACATAATCTAGATGTTATTAAAGTAGCCGATTACATAATCGATTTGGGTCCAGATGGCGGTTCTTTAGGTGGAAAAGTCATTGCTACAGGAACTCCAGAAGAAGTAGCTAAATGTAAGAACTCTTATACTGGCGAATTTCTTAAAAAAATGCTATAATATAAATAAAGAATATGGAGGTAATATGGATAGATATCTATTTACTATTGGAGATTTTAAAGTAGAATGGTATTCAGTACTCATTATAGTTGGAGCATTTCTAGCTATTATAATGATTATGAAGGAAGCTAAAAGACACAATTATCCAACTGATTTTGTTTTTAATATGTGTTTTTGGGCAATAATCTTTGGTATTATTGGAGCTCGTCTTTATTTTGTAGTCTTTAATTTGGATTTATATACCAACTTTTGGGATATATTTAAAATCTGGGAAGGTGGTCTTGCTATTCATGGAGGTATTATTTTTGGCCTTCTTACCTGTCTTATATATTGTAAAAAATATAAAGCAAGACTTGTTCGTTTACTAGATTTTGTGGCACCAGCCTTACTTTTAGCGCAAGCTATTGGTAGATGGGGAAATTTCTTTAATCAAGAAGCCCATGGGGCTGCAACAACATTAGAACACTTGCAAAATTTACATATTCCACAGTTTATTATTGATGGCATGAATATCGGAGGAATATATTATGAACCAACATTCTTATATGAATCTTTATGGTGTCTAGTTGGTCTTATCATTATTTTAATAGTAAGAAGAATTCCAATTACTAAAGTTGGTCAACCAACAGCAATATATTTGATGTGGTATGGAATAGGTAGATTTGTAATTGAATCTATGCGAACAGATTCTCTAATGCTCGGAGGATTTAAAGTTGCCCAAATAGTATCAGTAGTAATGATTATAATTGGTCTACTTATGCTAATGATTACTAGTAGAAAAGGTAGATATGAAGACTTATATGATCAAGATTCAACTAATGCAGTGAGGTTTTAAATGTACGATATTATAATTATTGGTATGGGAATTTCTGGTATAACTGCAGGAATTTATGCTAAAAGAAGTAATAAAAAAGTATTGATTATCGATAAAGGTATGCCCGGAGGAATACTTAATAATATTGATAAAATTAGTAACTATCCGGGGCTTATAGATATAAGTGGTCCAGATTTTGCTGTTAATTTATTAGAACAAGTAAATTCTCTAGATATCCCTTTTGTATTAGAAGAAGTAATTAGTCTAGAATTAGACAAAGATATAAAAATAGTTAAAACTACTAATCAAGAATATAAAGCCAAAAAAATAATTTTAGCAATGGGTAGAAAACCAAAATTTTTAGGGTTAGATAATGAACAGGAATTATTAGGTCATGGATTATCTACTTGTGCCATGTGTGATGGAGCATTCTTTAAAGATAAAACTATTGCAGTAGTTGGAACTGGTAATAGTGCCTTGCAAGAAGCTTTATATTTAGCAAATATTGTTGATAAGATATATCTTATCAACAGAAGAGATGGCTTCAGAGGAGAAGAAATGTTAGTAGAAAACATTAAAGATAATCCTAAAATTGAAGTAATTTATAATGCTAATATAAAAGAACTTGAAGAAAAGAACGGAAGATTATCTGGTATATTGTTAGATAATAATGATACACTAGATGTTTCTGGTTTGTTTATTTATATTGGATATACACCCGCAACAGAGATAGTGCCAAATGAGATTTTAGATGAAGAAGGATATGTTAAAGTAGATGAAAAATTTGCATCTTCAATAAAAGGAGTTTATGCTATTGGAGATTGTATAAAAAAAGATGTTTATCAATTAGTTACAGCAACAAGTGATGGAGCAAGAGTTATATATAATATGAAGTGAGGTTATAATGGAAAAAATAGATACGAAAAAAATAATTCTTGGGGGAATTCTTTTAATAATTATAGTTTTAGGAATATTTATCTATATGAATTATTTAAGAACATTTACAGTAACATTTGAAGTTAGATTAGGTCCGGGAATAGAAACACAACAAGTAAAAATAAATGATACAGTAAAAAGACCCGAAGATCCATCATATGATGGATATGAATTTGTAGGTTGGTATGTTGATGATACTGAATATAACTTTGATGAACCCGTAACAAAAGATTTAACTATTACTGCTAAATGGGAAGAAATAAATGATGTAAACTAGGTTGCAAAGCTAAAAATAAACCGAAAAGTAACAAAAAGAAACTGAAAATTGGTAGAATTTAACTACTAATTTTTTTATGCTTTCAATGGTGGTGAATTATGCTTTATAAAATTAAAGAATTTATTGAAGATGTTAAAGCAACAGCTAGGGTATTTATTTTTGTTTTATTTGTTATAGTAATACTCATGATTATTGTTTATGTTATTAAATTGTTTGGTTAATGTTGCATAAAAATTATATTTAATATATACTTTTACTAGGTGGTATATTATGTCTTTAAAAAAATTTTTAACTAAAAAAAATATTATAATTATAATTTGTTTTTTAGTTATAATCATTGGTATAGGTAGTTATTTTTTAATTAATTATTTAAGAGTTAAAAATGCTGTTATTAAAGTTACTTTAGATGATACTTTAGAAACAGAGTTTTTAAGTGATGTTAAAGTATCTGATTTTATTAGTGATATTAATGGAACAATTGTAGATGATTATGTAATTGACACAACAGATATTGGTAAAAAGAAAATTGAATTTGAATATATAAATGATGATAATATTAAAGTTAAATATAATTATGAAATTAATGTTGTTGATAATGTTGCCCCTTTAATTTGGTTAAATAACAGTTATACAGTAAATGTTGGTAGTGATATTTCTCTAACTGATAAAATTTTATGTGGTGATGATACAGATCCTAATCCTACTTGTGAGGTAATTGGAGAATATAACATGAATGAGGCCGGCACTTATCCTTTAGTATTTAAGGCAACTGATAATAGTGGTAATGTTACTGAAAAAGAATTTAATTTAATTGTTCGTGAACCTAAAAGTAGTGGTACTTCTAGTGGAAGTGTTAGTACAAAAACCTTATTTTCGGAAGTAGTGGATGCTCATAAAACTGAAAATACAGAGATTGGTCTCGATATTTCCAAGTGGCAAGGCGATGTTGATTTTAATGCTCTTAAAGAGGCCGGAGTAGAGTTTGTTATCATTCGGGTTGGTACATCTAGTGGTATAAATGGCGAAAATTTAGTTGATAGTAAGTTTGAACAAAATATTAATGGTGCCAATAAGGCTGGTATTCCAGTTGGTGTGTATTTTTATTCATATGCAAATAGTGAAGATAGGGCAATAAGTGATGCTTTATGGGTAGTAGAACAAATCAAAGATTACAAAGTGGATTTACCAATTGCTTTTGATTGGGAAAACTGGAGTTTTTATAATGAATTTAATTTAAGTTTTTTTGGTCTATCTAGTATGGCCGATAGTTTTGTTAAAACTGTTAGGGATGCCGGATACGAAGGCATGCTTTATAGTAGTAAAAATTATTTAGAGGATATTTGGTTTAAGGGAGATTATCCAGTATGGCTCGCTCATTATACAACTAAAACTAATTATGAAGGAGATTATGAGTTTTGGCAACTTTGTAATAATGGCAGAGTTGCAGGTATTAATGGTGATGTTGATATAAATATTAGATATTTAGATTAATTTGCTACCAGGTTGCCAAAAAATATCAAAAGATGTTAGTGGGTTGCGAAATGCAACCCAATTCCAACAAAAAGCAACTGAAAGTTGGTAGTTAAACTTTAATTTCTTTAATAGAATTATGGCGAGGTGGTGAATTATGAAGTTTTGTGAAAAACTCCAAAAGTTAAGAAAGGAAAAAGGTTATTCTCAAGAACAACTAGCAGATTTACTAGATGTTTCAAGACAATCAGTATCTAAATGGGAAAGTGGTACAACATACCCCGAAATGGATAAATTATTAAGTCTATGTAAAATATTTAATGTTTCGCTAGATGAACTAACTAATGATGAAATTAGTGATAAGAATATAATGGATAAGAAGAAAAACAATTTTAGCAACATCTTCTATGCAATACTTGATATGATTAATAAAAGTATTGAAATGTTTAAAAATATGAGTAAAAAAGAACTGGCTAAATGTATTACGGAATTAATAATTTTATTTGTAATATTATTAGTTTTAAAAATACCATTTAATTATATTAATGCATCAGTACGAGATATATTTATTAATTTTTCTCCAAAAGCATTTGATATATTAAATAGTATTTGGTTATTTTTATCAAATGTAATTTATCTAATTTTATTCGTTACAATATTTATCTTTGTTTATAAAAGTAGATTTCTAGATAAATATAATGGAGTAGCAAAAGTAAAAGAAAAAGTTAATAAAGAAGAAAATGAGGAAAAAACTGAAGTTATTAAAGAAGAAATAAAAATACCAGAAAAAGCCGAAAAACATTCATTTGTTATTTTTGATGTACTAGGAAGATTATTTACAATTTTTATTAAGATATGTTTATTCTTTATATTAATGCTTGTTTTATTATTTTTTATAATACTAGTAATTGGTACAACTCTATCTTTAATTGCTGAATTTATTGGCATTCATTTTATCGGAATATTTATAACTTTACTTGGAGCAACAGTTGTTTTAGGAATTATTACAGAACTATTAATTAGATTTTTGTTAAGTAGTACTATTCCTTTTAAAAGAATGTTTTGGGTATTTATGAGTAGTATTGTTGTATTTGGTATTGGTTGTGCTACTGCCACTTATGAATTTACTAGGGTAGAATATATTGATGAACTTCCTATCAATGCTAAATTAGAAACAGAAGAATATGTCTTTGATATGCAAGATAATTTAGTAGTTTCAATTGGTGGCTATTATGATTTAGAATATGTAGTTGATGATACTTTAACTGATCAAATAAAAGTAAATGTGGAATATTATGAAGATTATTTAAGTATGAATGTGGAAATATTTAATAAATATTTAAATGCTTATAATTATGTTCCATGGAATAAAACTATGAATTATCTAGACTTACTTAAAGATGATTTAAAAGATAAAGTTCTATATAATTATGATGATTTAAGTTATGTAAGTATTACTATTACAACCAGTTCAAGTAATATTGAAACATTGAAAAATAATACTATTTTAGAACAAAACAAGTATGAAGAAGAAATGGAACAGGAATCATATTA
>ERZ1643249.919-NODE-919-length-31198-cov-15.833446_pt1 | contig 31198 bp, 28 predicted proteins | sample MGYA00579263_ERZ1643249 | MGnify/ENA primary metagenome ERZ1643249 (study PRJEB29033, sample SAMEA4952264) | chicken gut metagenome | biome: Broiler Chicken; feature: Gastrointestinal Tract; material: Caecum | place: Ireland | collected 2018 | study: Broiler...
AAAATATTAAAATTTAGGCAAAGTTAAAAAACTAAAAAAGCATATTTTTTGCGATGCATCCAAAGGCTAAACACTTAGGAATGAACATTTCACTAAAAAATATGCTTTTATTTATAAAATTTATAGGGTTTTATGCCATTTTGTTGATGGTGAAAAAGTTTTTCTTGATTATTTCATTCCCTGTTGATAGTCTTTCACTTTCTGGCAATTTCTTAGTTTCCATTGGAAGTATTTTAAGTCCAAAGTCAACCGCTAAGGTCGCATTGCCGTCAACGTCACAAGCATAGAATACATTTTGACAATTCTTGGCAAAGTTGATATATTTTAGACCTTTTCTATAACGTTGTGACAGCGGGAACTCCTTGACTGGCAATTTTTTGATATATCCGTTGTCTGTTATCACAACAACTGAGGCAAAGTCTATCTGTTTTGCAAAGATTACACTGTCGCCATCGTCCAAATTTATGCCCTTTACACCACCAGATATACGTCCTTGGGTTGGGATGTCGGTTTTATCAAAGTTGAGTGACATCCCCTTTCTAGTGAGCATCAATATACTCTTGCCTGACTTGTCAAGTTCAACGTTCTTAACTTCATCGCCCTCACCAAGTTTACAAACTTGATAGAAGGTCTTGTTGACTATGATATCCTTGACTTCACTCTTCTTAACCATACCATACTTGGTCATAAAAAGCAGGCATCCATCGCTTGGTAATTTCATGATTTTTACTGGTATTTCATTTAAGATAACATTCTTATCAATTGAAAGCAGTGTTTGACCTTTCTCTCTCCACTTGCATTCTTTGAGTGAGGCAACTGGAATTTTTATTGCATTGCCTTGGCTGGTAAATATAAGCAGTGTATCACTACCATAGACATTTTCAATTTGAACAGGCACATCTGTTATTGTGGAGTTATCATTAAGCGACTTTTGACTCATTGAATAATTCTTTGAGGTGACCTTCTTGATAGTGTTGCCAGCAGTTATAGCAACAACAAAGGTCTTATCGTTGTCAATTGTGTCCTCTTTTACCATGTCAACAACAATTTCGTTGCTACCTGATATTAGTGTCTTTCTTGGACTTGAATAGGACTTCTTTATCTCAAGAATTTCCTTTTTAACCAAATCGTATTGAGCCTTTTTGGAGGCAAGTATGGCTTCATATTCGGCAATTTTTTGCTTTAACTGGGCAAGTTCTTCTTGAAGTTTGTTGACTTCAAGGTGTACAAGTCTAGCAAGTCGCATATCAAGGATTGCCTGTGCTTGTTTCTCAGACAAGTTAAATTTATCTTTCAATTTTGTCTTTGCTTCGCCGACAGTTGCCGATTTTTTAATAATCTTTATGACATCATCTATATTTTTTATGGCAATCAACAGCCCTTCTACAATATGAGCCCGCTCTCTTGTTAAATTTAAATCATATTTTGTACGTCTTACTATGATTTCTCTTTGGTACTGTGCATAATATGATACAATATCAAGCAAATTTAATTGTTTAGGTTTGCCGTCAGCAATTGCGACCATGTTTATGCCATATGATATCTGCAAATTAGTCGCTTTGTATAGATATTCAAGTATTTTCTTCGGGTCGGCATCCTTTTTAAGTCTTATAACCGCCCTCATACCATTTCTATCAGACTCATCTCTTATTTCGGTGATTGAGGAAAGTTTGTCCTTGTTGTTTTCCTTTAACTCAGCTATCTTTTGAAGAAGTTGTGCCTTATTCACCTGATATGGAAGTTCGGTAAATACTATATTGACCTTATCACCATTCTTTTCGATTAAGGTCTTTGCACGGATAAGTATTTTGCCCTTGCCTGTCTTATATGCCTGTTCAAGCCCATCGTCAACATTTATTATTTCACCGCCTGATGGAAAGTCAGGTGCCTTGATAACCTTCATAAGTTGTTCAACTTTTATATTCGGGTTATTGATATAGGCAACAACACCATCTATAGCCTCGCCTAAGTTGTGAGGTGGAATATTTGTCGCAACACCGACCGCAATACCACTCGCACCATTGACAAGCAAGTTTGGAAAACGTCCTGGGAACATATCAGGTTCTTTAAGTGAGTCATCAAAGTTAAGGCTCCACCTTACCGTGTCCTTGTCAAGGTCTCGCATAAGTTCCATAGCAAGCGGGGTAAGTCTCGCCTCTGTATAACGCATAGCAGCAGGACTATCGCCATCGACCGAGCCGAAGTTTCCATGTCCGTCAACAAGCGGTGCACGAAGCACCCAGTCTTGAGCCATTCGGCACATTGCATCATAGACAGAACTATCGCCGTGTGGGTGATATTTACCAAGGCAGTCACCAACAATTCTTGCCGATTTTCTGTGAGGTTTATCTGGAGTAACACCAAGTTCCAGCATAGAATAAAGTATTCTTCGCTGGACAGGTTTAAGTCCGTCCTCGACACGAGGCAGGGCTCTATCCATAACAACCGTTTCGGTGTATGGTATCATTGAATCGTGTAGAACCTCACTCATGCTCTTATATATAATACCCTTCTGCCCATCTTCGCCATCATTTGAGCCAGAAAATTCTTCATTTACAGTGTTTTCTTCATCTATATCCATCTTTCCTTGCTCAAAATTGTTTTCGTTTTGCATAAATTCTCCTAAAATCAATCATTTTTTATGTTTTTCTGCTGTTTTTATGTCATTTTTAATAAATTATCTTATTTGTTACGTTTTTTAATATTAAAATCATCCTATTTGACATCCTTTTTATAGTTCTTATAAAACTCGTCCTCACGGTCGAAGTTTGCATGTTCGTTGATATACTTCTTCCTCGCCTCAATATCATCTCCCATAAGTGTTGTGACCATCTTCTCAGCCTCGGTCGCATCTTCGATTGTCACTTGCACAAGGCTTCGCTTTTCAGGGTCCATGGTGGTCTCCCAAAGTTGTTCGGCATTCATTTCGCCAAGACCTTTATATCTTTGCAAACTATACCCTCGCCCTGCCCTAGCAATAGCCTCAGGGAGTTCGTAATCTGAATAGACATATTCGTTATAGTCCTTTTTGTACACCCTATATAGTGGTGGCAAGCCTATAAATACATGACCGTCATTGATAAGTTCTCGCATATACCTAAAGAAGAAGGTAAGAAGTATTGCACGAATATGTGCACCATCTTGGTCGGCATCGCTTAAGATTATGACTTTATTGTATCTTAAACTTGACAAATCAAAATCTTCGCCTATACCTGTGTTGAGTGCTGAGATAATTGTCCTTATCTCCTCGTTTGCTAGCACCTGGTCAATACGTTTTTTCTCGGCATTGAGTGGTTTCCCTCTAAGAGGAAGAATTGCTTGGAAACGTCTGTCTCGTCCCTGTTTTGCCGAGCCACCCGCCGAATCACCCTCGACTATAAATAGTTCGGCATTTTCACGATTTCGCGAGGTTGCCGCAGCAAGTTTTCCAACCAAATTGAAATTTTCAGCCGAGTTTTTGGCACGAGTAAGTTCCTTTGCCTTCTTTGCCGCCTCTCTAACCTTGGCAGCACCCTTTGCTTTGTTTACAATTATCTCGCCGATAGTAGAATGTTTTTTATCTTGAAAATATTTTGACAACTCCCTTATCGTCAAGTTTTCAACGAGTGTCTTAGCCTCAGGGTTGCCTAGTTTCGTCTTCGTCTGGCCTTCAAATTGGACATTGTTCATCTTGACGTTGAGTACAACTGTTATGCCCTCTCTAAAATCTTCGCCTAGCAAATTTTGCTCTTTTTCTTTAAGATAGTTGTTATTTCTTGCAAACTCATTCATGACCTTGGTAAAGGCACTTTTAAATCCTGTCTCATGTGTTCCACCCTCAATGGTTGGAATATTATTGACAAATGAAAAGGAGTTTTCTGTGTAGCCGTCAGTATAGATAAACGCAACTTCCAAATCAAAATTTTTGTCTTCTGCCTCAAAATAGACAGGTTTTGAGAATAATTTGCTCTTTCCCTCAACCAAATATTCCACAAAATCTGATATACCACCCTCGTAGTGATATTTTTCTTCTCTATCGCTATTTAAGTCAATGAGTTCAATCTTTAACCCCTTATTCAAAAAGGCAAGTTCTCTTGCACGGGAACAGATTGTCTCAAAATTGAATTTAATGTTGCCAAACATATCACTATCAGGCAAAAATGTAACTTTTGTACCTGTTTTTTTAGTCTTTCCAACATATTTTAAAGGCTCAACTGGAACACCACTGTGCATCTTGCCATTATCATCCATATAAGAATGAAAGCCAATATAGTACTCCTTGCCGTCCTTGTAAATGGTTACATTACACCACCTTGAAAGTGCATTGGTGACCGAAGCACCTACACCATGCAAACCTCCCGAAAACTTGTAGTTGTCGGTGTTAAACTTTCCGCCCGCATGCAATGTGGTGTATACAACCTCGACACCAGACTTGTGAAGAGTTGGATGCTCGTCAACTGGAATACCACGACCGTTATCCTCTACAGTCACCGACCCATCGGTATTGAGTGTGATTGTAATTGTATCGCCATAGCCATTTGCAATCTCATCAATCGCATTGTCGACAATCTCCCATAATAGATGGTGCATACCTTTTGAGCCAGTTGTACCAATATACATACCAGGTCTAAGTCTAACAGCCTCTAATCCCTCAAGTACCACTATATCTTTTGCATCATATTTCTTTTCTGCCATATATGCTCCTAAAACTATAAAATTCCTATCCTATTATAACACAAATTAGATTTTTTCACAATAAAAAATCCTTATACTTTATCATTTTTAAAGGTTATTTTTTGCTTTTTCTTGCAATTTTTATGTATTTTTTTAATATCAATTTATTTTTTAATTTTAAAATGCATATTTATAAACTAAAGTGTATAATTATCCATAATTTTGCATAAAAATACTCTGTCTTGTCAGTTAAGAAAATATTGTCGAAATTTAGCATAAAACAGTCAAGTTTTACATAAGATAACAAGAGGGAGCAAATATGAAAACTATTGTTTTGACAGGTGGAGGAACAGCGGGACACGTATATCCAAACCTGGCACTGAAAGATTATTTAAAAGACGAATATATCATTCACTACATAGGCGGAAAAGGTATGGAAAAGGATATAATATCCAAAGAAAAAGATATCTCTTATCACCAAATTGAAACGGTAAAACTTGAGCGAAAACTCACTTTAAACAATCTTTTGATACCATTTAAACTCTTTAAAGCAATTAGACAATGCAAAAAACTTCTCAAAGAAATTAAACCAAATGTCATCTTTTCTAAGGGTGGCTTTGTGGCAGTGCCTGTTGTTATCGCTGGCAAAAGTTTAAAAATACCTATTGTAAGTCATGAATCTGACCTAAGTTTAGGGCTTGCAAATAAAATTATACTTAGATGCTGTGATGCAATGTGTTGTAGTTTTGAAAAGACCACCACATATGATAAAAAATGCATATATACCGGGCAACCTATTAGACGGCAGGTACTTAAAGGCAACAAAAACAATCTCAATTTTTTAGACAAATTAAATAAAAATAAACCTAACTTGCTAGTGGTTGGAGGCTCAAGCGGTGCAAAATTTATAAATGAAAAAGTTATAGGCAACAGCACAAAACTACTTGAAAATTTTAATATAATTCACATAACTGGTAGGCAAAAAGTAAAAAAAATAGATAAAAAAGGTTATGTTCAGGTAGATTATGCTGAAAATATTGGCGACTTTTTAAATCTTGCAGATATAGTCCTTTCTCGTGCCGGTTCTGGGGCAATCAACGAATTTTTGGCAGTCAAAAAACCTATGTTACTTATCCCTCTTTCAAAGAAAATTTCACGAGGTGACCAAATAGAAAATGCAAATTTATTCTATAATTATAAAATCGCAGATGTGCTATTAGAAGAAGATTATGATGACAATATGTTTTTGATAAAAATCAATAATTTATATAAAAATAGAGAAAAATATATAAAAAATATGTCGAAAATTCAAAATTTTAATGCTTGCGAAAAAATTATTGAAATAATTAAGGAAAAAGAAAGATAAATGTTGAGAAAAAAATGGACTAAAAGTCGAGAAAACAAGGCAGAAGCCCACAAAAATCATTTATGATTTTTAAATTTTTAAAATTCATTTTAAAAATTTGTTTTCTCGCCTTTTAGTCTATTTTTCCATATTTATCGTGTATTTTTATATCAATTCACATAAAAAAACTTAAAAAATCATTTTTTAGTATTTTTTACTTAAATTTATAAGAAATAAAATATATATTTTTTGTTGTAAAAATCAAAATCTAAATTTATTATTTTCTTTTGATAAAAACATTTTATCTACTTCTGGATAGCCATAGCCTTCTAAATTTTTATTAAAGCAGATAGGCTTACAACTACGGAGCAGTATCCTTTTTACTTCAATGGGTTTAAGATTTGGACTATATTCAATAAGCAATGCACAAAGACCTGCAACCATAGGAGTGGCGACACTTGTTCCACTAAGCACAGTATATGGCTTATCTCTCCCACATGAGATTATATCCACAGACGGTGCTACAAGGTCGGGCTTATATCTTGAAAAGGCGGGTCCACGTGAAGAAAACTCTGCCACTTCAAAGAAACTCTCATCAAATGAGTCAATATCTATTCGGTTATCATCAAACCCACCAACTGTTATAATCTGACTGGAAACTCCTGGACTTTTGATTGTTTGAAATTCAGGTCCGCTGTTACCTGCAGCCGCTACAACAACTACACCCTCTCTCCACAATGCTTCGGCACCAGCCATAATCGGGTCATTAAAGCCGAGCGGTTCACTTCCAAAACTCATGCACACCACTTTTATATTGTAGTTTTTATGATTTATGTATACCCATTCCATCGCATTTAAAATCTTGTCAGCCGATGCTTCGCCTTGCCCATTTAATGCTTTAAGCGAAATAATTTCACTTTTGGGGGCAATACCACTGTATTTTCCTGCCGACATTGCCCCGCTTCCACTACACACTCCCGCAACGAATGTTCCATGACCATTGTCATCATAGCACGAAGATCTATCATTGACAAAATCTTTAAAAAATTTAATGCGTCTCTCGCCAATACAAAAATCACCGTGTTCTATAATTCCTGTGTCAATAAAGGCGATGCCGACACCCTTTCCAGTCAGTGGCAACTCCTCCACTTTCAATATCTTTTTGGCAAGATACATTAGTGTCGAACAGGTGCTTATTGATGAGATAAATTGCACTTGACTAAGGTTTGACAGTCCTAAAATTTGTTTTCGAGTTGCAAGCACACGAAAAGATTTTATGAATAAATATTCATTTAAGATTTCTATTTTTCTATTTTTTAATATGTTTTTGAGCCTGTTATAATCATATGCTTTGACAATACACTGCGATTTTTTGTCTTCTCCTAAAAATTCTACAATATTTAGCAAAGTTTTATCTATCTTATAATTTATCATCTTAAACTTTCAAGTATCCTTTTCATATTTTGATAATTTTCTTCACTTAGCGAACCTTTTATACTATCAAGCATGCTTTCAAGTCTTTGATAATCAAATGTGCCGTTCGCCTTCTGCCTTGACACCTCTTTAAAAAGTTCTTGCGACAACTGGTCACTTGATAGGTCTTTATACTGATTATATTTATCCATTATATTCTTCTCGGTAACATTTTCTTCAACTTTTTCAGTTTTGTTATTGTTAAAATCTGACAATCTCATATTCGCTCCTATATTTCAATATATGTCAAAAATCTCAACAATTTCACTATATTTTGCAACAATTTTATCTTTTATGAATATATTTAAATATGGATAATTCTCTTCTTGATATGTTTTCAAAGATGATGAGCGGAGGACAAGGTCAATTCCAAAACCAAACGGATAATACCAACAGGGCAAATAATTACTATCCAAATGACTTGTTTACCGATGGTAATAAGGCTTCGGCTCAAAATTTTTCATCACCAAATCAAAACAATCAAAATATCGAAAATCAGGCATATAATCAAAACGACAATTTTAACTTTAGTAACCCTTTCGGCAATCAAAATCAACTTTTAAATCTTCTCCTATCTGCCCTAGGCGGAAAAAATCTTTCAGGACTTAGTGATATTATGGCAAATCTAAATGGTTCAAGCAAAAGTGAAACCCAAACGACAAAAAAGATTACCTCGCCTAAAGATGATATATTATTATAAAAAACAGTCAAGATTAAATTCTTTGACTGTTTTTTAGATAATTTCAATAATAATGTTAAAAAATTACAACAAAGATACATTTTTTGATAAAAATATAATATTTTTAGTCTCGACATTAATAAAAATTATTTCATCTTCTTCTTAAGTTCTGCTAAGACTTCAGCCTTACTTGCTGATTCGTCTTTCTCGTCATTAAGTTTGTCAACAATTGAACCATATTTGAAATAAATTTTACGTCTGCAAAGAGCATTCGCAATTTCCTCTTTGGTCGTTGCCACAATAAGTGTAGTCTTTTTAGTATTAAGTTGTTTGATAAGTGAAAAAACCACCTCTTTTGTAGGCTCACTAATTTTGTCAAAAATATTGTCAATCATAAGAAGTTCAAGGTTATCTCGCAAGGTCAGCCTTATAAGCGACAACACATACTTCTCTTCTAATGTCAAATCTTTCAGTTTTGTGTCCTTAATCTTCTCAAGCGAATATTCTATGATTGTGTTGTTAATCTTGTTTTCAATCTCTTTGTCTGTAAGTTCCCAGCCTTTTAAAATGTACTTAAAATTCTCGTAAACCGATTTTTTCTCCAAAAATACAGGTGATGCTGGCACATATCCTGCATTGATATCTGTCTTGTAGTTAAGTTTTTCAATAGGGATATCCTTGATATACACCTCACCTTTGGTAAGTTTTTCAAGTTTGGCAAGTATACGAAGCAAACTCGTCTTTCCACTTTCGTCCTCGCCAACAAAAGCCACACTTTCACCGCTTGCTATGTCAATATTAATATCATATAGAGCATAAAACTCCCTTGTATATCTTAAAAATAAATTTTTTATTCTTATCACTTTGCACTCCTTGAAGCCCGAACAAAATGCTTCATATATAATATATTACTATAAAATAAAAAAAAATAAAAGCAATTTCAAGCCTTTATTTGATTTTTAATGTAAATTGGTCGCTAATTGGCTCACTTCCAACCAAAATCTGCCCAGTTTCCGCACTGTTTTTCTCAACATCACCAACTACAACTCGAAAAGTTATCTCAAGTGGGCTATCGTGATTAAACAAATATGTCTTCGCACTAGCCTCTGAAAACTTTTCAAAACTCTCCTGTCCCTCCTGCCCTTTTGCAATTGCAATAAGGTTTGTGAGCGAATACCACTCGTCAAAATCATCAATTTCAAGGGTGAGTTTATTTTGATTTTCTTCCCAAAAGGTTATGTCACATATTTTGTCAAACTTAATCTGCACGTCAACATATTTGTCCTCTAGCCGAGAATCATTGTAAAAACTTACTCGCACACCATAATTTTCACTGCCCGCCGAAGTGATTTCACTGATTGATGCACACTTTAACTGTGTTGAATCTTCGCAGGCATAAAGCATTCCCGCCATCACAATCAAAATCACCGCCAAACACAAAAACCTCATAGCACTTAAAACTTTTGCCATAATATCTCCTTATAAAAGATATTATTGACAAAAATTTGAGATATAAACGGGGCGGACTTTAAAATTATTAAAACAAATGTTATTGATTTTTCTCATGCCCAAAAGGCATTTTCTATATGATTGATTTCATCGCCCAAAACTTCAATAACGTCAAATTGGCAACCCCGATATTTGCCTGCATATGCTTTCAAAAAACTTTCGGCAGTCTTGATTATCTTATGTTGCTTGGCTTCATTTACTGCCTCACTTGGTCTCCCAAACTCTAAAGTCTGTCTCTGTTTGACTTCGACAAATATTAAAATTTTCTTTTTCATTGCAATGATATCAATCTCGCCCACCTTGTTTTTATAATTCTTTTCAAGTATCTTATATCTGTGTTTTTTAAGATATTCACAGGCTTTGATTTCACCTATATCACCCTTGATTTTGTTAAATTCTTTCATTTTTTACCTATTTTGAATATAAAAATGCTAAATTTTTATCATATTTTTGAAAAATTGACTAATCTAGTGTTATTCTCCCTATCCGATTTTTTCGAAAATCATCTAAAATCGCTTGAGCGGTTCGTTCATAATCAAATTCGTCTTTACTTAAAATAAAGCCTCGTTTTTTTGCTATTGCATCAAGTGAAAGGTCTTCGCCATAACGTTTTGTCAGCAAATCATGATAGCGAACGTCAGCCATCTTTAAAAATTCTTCTCCAAGTTCTACAATGTCTGCAACAACTTCGTCCTTGATGCTACCGATAAACAAAAGTTTTTTTGCCACATCTTGATTTTCAAGGTTTGGATAAAGAGTGCCTGGTGTGTCACAAAGTTCTATATTATCTCCTATTGATAGCCACTGAGTAGTTTTGGTGACACCTGGTCTATTGCCTGTAACCGTTTTTGCTTTGCCACAAAGATTGTTTACAAGTGTACTTTTCCCAGAGTTTGGAATACCGACTACAACCGCTCGCAAAATTGGTCTTATACCCTTTGCAAGTGCTTTATCAATCTTCCCCTTCATAAGAGACAAAATTTTGTTTTTTATCATCTTGCTTGCACCTGTCATTGTGCTATTTAAACAGGTATAGTCTGTTGCTATGGTTTTGTAGTTTTTGGCTAGGGTTTTAACCCGTTCTTCATCTGCCAAATCCATCTTATTAAAAACATATAAAATAGGTTTGTTTTGGGCAAGTTTGTTTAAACTTGGATTTATAGAAGAAATTGGTGCCCGACTATCAAGCACGTAGATGATTATATCTGTGCGAGCAAGTTGGCTTGATATCTCGCGTAATGCTTTCTTCATATGCCCTGGAAACCAATTTATCTTCATATCTCCTCCTTTATTTCTTGCTTTTTGTTTTTAATGATTTTTATTTGATTTTTCTATAATTTTTAATATTTTTAGTGATTTTTCTTTGTTTTTTTTGAATTTTTCATGATTTTTAGTAAATTTTTGTGTTTTTTGTAAATTTACGTAAATTTTTGATTTTTTTAGATTTTTTATTTTGCGGGTATTTTTTGGAAGGGGCAGGAAAGTGCAAGGCTTTTAGCCTTGCGATTTGTTTTTAAAAAACAAATCTAAAAATTTTAACTCTGTTAAAATTTTTACTTTCCTGCCCCTAAGCCCTCGTTTATCTATTTTTATCCGCAGATAAAACAAATCAACCTATTTTTTATCAAGCAAATCTGGTCTAACCTGTCTCGTCCTCTCTTCTGACATTTGTCTTCTATATTTTTCAATCTCGGCATGATTGCCATTTAGCAAAACTTCAGGTACCTTATGACCTAAAAAATCTGCAGGACGTGTATACTGAGGATATTCGAGCCTGCCACTTGAGAAACTCTCTTCATTTAGGCTATCACTGCTTATCACACCGTCAACAAATCTTGACAGGCAATCTATTATAACCATTGTAGGCAGTTCGCCACCTGTCAAAACATAATCGCCAATTGACAATTCAATTGGGTGAAATATATCACACACCCTTTGGTCAATACCTTCATAGTGTCCACAGATAAAAATTAAGTGTTTTTCTTTTGAAAGGTCTTTTGCGATGCTGACGTTGTAAGTCTTTCCGCTAGGTGACGGCAAAACAATAACTGAGTTCTCAGTTTTTACACTCATCACTGCATCATAAATAGGTTGAACACTCATCAGCATTCCAGCCCCGCCACCAAAGGGATAATCATCGCACTTTTTATGTTTATCTTTAGAAAATGAACGGATGTCAATGATATTTATTTCTAGCAGTCCGTTATCTTTTGCCCTTTTTATAATGCTTGAGTCGAGATAGGAAAAACTTTCTGGGAAAAGTGTCAAAATATCTATTTTCATACCAAGACCTCTTTGATTTTCTCGCTATCTGCCACCAATTTGTCTCCATCTCTATAAAAGACGTCCTCAACATATGGTGCCTGGTATCTTCGTCCCTCTCGTTCTAAGACAAAAATGTCGCATGAGCCGTAATTGATGATATCTAAAATTTGCCCGACAAGATCACCTTTATCATCGTATATAACCATGCCGATAAGGTCATCAACTAAAAAATCATCTTGCTCTTTTGCCTCTTCCAAGAGTTGTTTGTCAATTTTTACCGATTTATCACGCAAATTCTCGGCATCATTTCTTGTGTTGATACCCTTAAACTTTATATATAAAAAATCTTGTCGAAGAGATATCGATTCAATCTCAAGTTCTTTTTCTCCGACAACTGCACTTTTGATATATTTAAAAACAGCAAGGACATTTGTAGAAGGCAAAGCCTTGACTTCGCCTTTTATTCCTTGCGGTTTTAAGATTTTTGCTATTTCAATCACTGTTATTCTCCAATTTTAACAACAACTTTTTTGTGTTGTCTTGAAGAAATTGAATTTACGATTGCTCGGATGCTTGAAACGACCTTTCCAGCCTTGCCTATTACCCTGCCCATATCGTCAGGAGCAACATTGACATGGATAACAGTTACACCATTATCTTCCTCTTCTGTCACGTTTACACTGTCGGTATCAACAACTAGGTTTTTAACTATATATTCTACTAGTTCTTTCATTTCTTCTCCTTTTCTGCCATATAAATTTACGGCAATAGTTGTCTTTCAAATATGTCTAACTAAAGACTATTTTTTCTCAATAACGCCACTCTTTACAAGAATTTGTTTTGCTGTGTCAGTTGGAGTTGCACCGTTTTTGAGCCATTTTGTAGCCTTTTCAGTATCAATTTTGATAGTTGCTGGGTCGGTAAGAGGGTTATATGTTCCGAGAATGTCGATGAACTTTCCATCTCTTGGAGCCCTTGAGTCTGCTACGATAACTCTATAGAAAGGTGATTTCTTGTCTCCCATTCTTGTAAGTCTAATTTTAACTGCCATTTTTTCCTCCTTTAAAAATTTATATCTTGACGTCTTTACAGACGGGATATACTAGAACATTTTTCTAAATTTTCCGCTTTTCATTTGTTTCATAAGTTCTTTGGTCTGTTCAAATTGTTTTATCAGTTGGTTGACCTGCTGAACAGAGGTTCCACTGCCCTTTGCTATTCGCTGTCTACGAGATGCTTTGATAATATCGGGATTTCTTCGCTCCTCTGGTGTCATCGATTGAATAATCGCCTTATTGACCACAATTTGATGTTCATCAATGTCAAGGTTTTTAACCTTTCCGCCAAGTCCTGGTATCATAGATAGAAGGTCTTTTATGTTGCCCATTTTCTTCACACTTTCAATTTGGGCAAGATAATCTTCAAAGGTAAAAGAATTTTCTTTGAATTTCTTTTCAAGTTCCTTTGCCTGCTCTTCGCTGACAGCCTCCTGTGCTTTTTCTATCAGTGAAAGCACATCTCCCATGCCAAGTATTCGACTGGCAATACGGTCTGGATAGAATGGTTCAATATCGCCAATCTTTTCGCCTACCCCTGTAAACTTGATAGGCTTTCCTGTGATAGCCTTGATAGATAATGCACCACCACCTCTCGTATCGCCATCAAGTTTGGTCATGATAACACCAGTTATATCAAGGTCGCTATTGAATTTTTCGGCAACAGTAACTGCATCCTGACCTGTCATCGCATCAACAACAAGTAAGATTTCAGTCGGAGAAACCTCTTTTTTGATGTTTTTAAGTTCATCCATCAACTCTTCGTTAATATGAAGTCTACCTGCGGTATCAATAATCACAGTATCAAGTCCTTGTTTCTTTGCATGTTCGACTGCCTGCTTTGCTGTTTTGACTGGGTTTTGTGTTCCCCTTTCAAAAACTTCAACATTTGCCTGTTTACCAACAACTTGAAGTTGATTGATAGCGGCAGGTCTATAGATGTCACAGGCGACAAGCAGTGGTTTTTTGCCAGATTTTTTGAGATATGCACCAAGTTTTGCACACATCGTTGTTTTGCCCGCCCCCTGAAGTCCGCACATCATGATTATAGTCGGCGGATTTGGTGAAACTGCAAGTTTTTGATTGTTTGATGACATCAAAGCGGTAAGTTCATCCCGTACAATCTTAATAACTTGTTGTGCTGGAGTCAAACTTTTAAGCACTTCATCGCCCACTGCCTTTTCTGAAACCTTTTTGACAAAATCTTTGGCAACCATATAGTTAACATCGGCCTCAAGCAGTGCAATACGAACCTCTCTCATAGCCTCCTTGATTTCAAGTTCGGTAAGCCTCCCCCGTTTAGTCAATTTGGAAAAGATATGGTTAAACTTTTCGGATAATGATGAAAAAAGTGCCATTGTTTCTCCTTTATTTTTTTGAAAGTTGTTCTTTCAATAACATAATCTCTTTTTCGTAACCTTCTACCCTTTTTAAAAAGCCAAGTTCCTCTTCCATCGCAAAGAGTTTCTCTTCGCCCTTAGTCAGACTATCCTTGACCGCCTGTCTTGAAATACCAAGGTTTTGAGCAATCTCGCTCAATGTCAAATCGTCATTTAGAGAATATGATAAAATCTCTTGCTGACCTTTGCTGAGCAGTTTGCCGTATAGGTCTAAAAGTTTACATAGAATTACATTTTCTTCAACTTTCATATGTCACCTTGTAAAGCAAATTTACTTTACAAAGTGATTATATCATATAGCCACATAAAAATCAAGTGTTTTTCAATAATTTTAATGCTTAAATAAAAAAAACATAATATTTAAAATAAAAAATATCTCTGCTAAAAACTACAGAGATATAATTTAACTTAAAACCTAAAACAATTTGTTCCTATGCGGCAAGCAAACTTTCGGTCGCCTCGCCCTCTTCCACACTTGGTGTGTCAATTAAAACGTTGCCATTTTTATCTACAAGGTCGCCGTCTACGACTTCATAGTATAGATTTGTTGAAGGCACGAACACACTTGTTATATTGTCGCAGCCCGAAAAAGCATTGTCTGCAATATAAATAATCTTATCATTTAGTCGGACACTTTGCACACTATCAAGATTTGCAAAGGCACCGCCTGCAATCTTATAGACTTGATAGTTTGCATTTGAGTCCATAATAACTTGAGGTATTTCCAAAGTCTCGTCTGAAAAATCTTCTACTCCCGTTGCAACTGCAAGGTGAGCCTCTTCATATAAGGTATATTGTATATTTCTATATACAATTGTATCAATAGTCAAATTGAAAAGTGCATAGTAGTTTGATTCATCGTCCAGGCTTATTGTAAGGTTAACGTCTTCACTTACAACAATACTTCCATAAAGTCCATCCTTCGCCCAACCAAGGAAGGTCGCATTTCCTTTCGTGTGAGCGGTCGCAGTAAGAGAATTACTCTCCTCTGAGACAACCATTGTTATGGCACCTAGATTATCATTGTTGACCTTAACGTTTTTGATAGTGTTGTCCTCATCTTTATTAAAAACAAAGAAATATAAGCATAGGGCTATACCAACAAGCACAACAAGTACAACAAAACCAATCAAAAAATACTTACCAAATGAAGATTTTTTCTTTTCGCCATAATCATAATTGTAGTCCTCATCTTCTTGTTTTTTCTCTTTTTTCTTCATTTTCTTGCTACCCTTGTCGTCTTCTCGGAACTTTGCTATTGCCTTGTCAATCTCTTCCTTATTGTAAACATACCCTTCGTCAGGATTGCTGCCTGGCTTTACCTCTTCCGCCATAATACCTCCCTAAAATTTTAGGTTTTTATAAAAAATACCCTTAATTCTTGATAAATTTTATATTTATTTATTAATTATAAGCAAATTATACTATAAATTGAAGATATTGTCAATATTAAACCATCTTAATTTAAATCATTTTTTACTCGTTTAACAGTTTTACTATCACATAATTGCTCACACCATAATACTGTGGATTCAAATAAATTCTATTATTTTTTTGAAAAATTATGTTTTTTGCTAAAAAATCATGATAATTTTGATTGTTTTCAATAATGTAACCTAATTTTTCTAAATATTTTATATCCACACCGAGTTCGCACCGAAGCCCTAGCATTATATGCTCTTCAATAAGTTGCTTTTTGTTTAAAGTCTCTTGCAAGGCAAGTTTACCCTGATAATAACCCTGAAAATTATTCGAGTTTGCCCAACGCCCGTCATACACATATGAGTGGGCGGACAAGCCAAAACCGACATAACTTTCCCCACTCCAATATTTTAGATTATGTCTGCTTTCATAACCATATTTTGCAAAATTTGATATTTCATACTGCAAAAAGCCATTTTTTTGCAAAAATTTTGATGTTTTTTGATAAATATCCACACATTCGTCATCGTCAGGAAGTACAAAAGGATGATTTTTTACAAGTTTGGCAAGTGGAGTATTATCTTCAACTTGCAACATATATGACGAGATATGTTTGACTCCTATTTCAATCACCTTCGATAAATCTTCAATAAATTCATCGCCATCTTGTTTTGGCAGTCCTATCAAGAAGTCGCAACTGACATTATCAAAATATTTTGTCGCTAACCTTAGCGAATCTAGTGCCTGCTTTGAAGTATGAAGTCTGCCAATAAACTTCAACTGCTCATCTCTTAGCGACTGCACTCCTATTGACAGCCTATTTATGCCTAATTCCTTATAAAATTTAAGTTTTTCCTCGGTCAGCGAATTTGGATTGCACTCAATGGTAATCTCGCTATTTTCACTAAGTGTAAATTTATCTTTAACTGCATCTAAAATCCCTTTAAGTTCGCCTCTCGCAAGCAAACTTGGTGTTCCGCCACCTATGTAAATTGTGTCTATTTTTTGTAAATTTTCGTTTTTTTCTATATAATTTTCACTTTTTTCGAGTTTTTTATAGTCAAAATTGTCAATTTCATCCTTTAAGGCTGACAAATACCTATCTTTTTCTTTTAAGTCACAAAAAGAAGAAAATGCACAGTATATGCACTTTCTTTCACAAAATGGAACGTGAATATAGACTCCTAACATATCTTTCCTCTTTTATAAAGTTAGGGCGAGAAAGTGGCTCGCTTTTAAGCGAGCCACGATCCTTGCATACTTGCAAGGGGCGAATGGATTTTCATACATGAAAATCCCTTACTTTCTCGCCCTGTAAAAACCAAATCAAATCTTTCATTCCTTACTTATCTTCATCATCAAGTTTTAAGATGGACATAAAAGCCTCAGATGGTATTTCAACACTGCCAATCTTTCTCATTCGTTTTTTGCCTTCCTTTTGTTTCTCGAGGAGTTTACGTTTTCTAGTTATATCTCCGCCATAACATTTTGCAAGCACGTCTTTTCTCATTGCAGACACAGTTTCTCTTGCTATTATTTTACTGCCAATAGCCGCTTGGATAGGCACTTCGAACAGTTGCCTTGGTATGATTTTTTTAAGTTTCTCTGTCAATGCTCGTCCTCTTGAATAGGCTTTATCTCTATGCACGATTATAGATAGAGCATCACACTTCTCACCATTCAATAAAATATCAACTCTTACAAGGTCACTCTTTTCAAACCCTGCCATTTCATAGTCCAAACTTGCATACCCTTTTGTTCGTGATTTCAAACTGTCAAAGAAGTCATAGATTATCTCGCCAAGAGGAAGAACGTAATTTACTCTCACTCTGTTTTCATCTAGGTAGGTCAAATCTTTATAAACTCCACGTTTTTCTTGGCAAAGTTCCATAATCGGTCCAACATAGGTAGGCGGTGCGAATATGCTTGCCTTGACCACAGGCTCTTCGATGTATGCTATCTCTGTTGGCGAGGGAAGTGAGGACGGGTTTGATATTTCAAGCACTTCGCCGTTTGTTTTATGGACATGATAATACACACTTGGTGCGGTCGTTATAATATCAAAGTTAAACTCTCGCTCCAGCCTTTCGGTTATAATCTCAAGGTGAAGTAGTCCCAAAAAGCCACATCTAAAACCATAGCCGAGAGCCTGTGACACTTCTGGCTGAAATTCAAGCGAGGCATCATTCAACTTTAATTTTTCAAGAGCATCTTTAAGTTCGTTATACTTTGCCCCATCGACTGGGAATATTCCGCAAAAAACGACAGGCTGAACCTTCTTGTAACCTGGAAGTGGGCTGTCAATCGGGTCATCAAAACTTGTGATAGTGTCGCCGACTTCAATATCACTCAAGTTCTTTATTGAGCCAGCAAGATATCCAACGTCTCCCGCCAAAAGCATATCAATAGGTTTTGCATATGGCACAAAAATGCCGACCTCTGTCACATCAAAGACCTTGCCAGTATGCATCATCTTTATTTTATCGCCCACTTTGACCTTGCCATCAAAGACACGAATAAGGCAAATTGCCCCTTTAAAATTATCATAGTAACTGTCAAAAATTAGGCATTTGAGTTTGCCATTTTCATCACCCTTTGGAGCAGGAAACTCTTTGACAATCATCTCAAGCACCTGGTCAATATTTGTTCCATCCTTTGCCGAAATACAAGGAGCATGCATGGCAGGAAGCCCAACAACGTCTTCAATTTCCTTCTTCACTTCTTCTGGTCTAGCAGATGGAAGGTCAATCTTGTTGATAACAGGAAGTATCTCCAAATTGTTATCAATGGCTAGGTAGGCATTTGCAAGTGTTTGAGCCTCGACACCTTGAGAGGCATCGACTATCAAAATCGCCCCCTCACAAGCGGCAAGTGACCGCGAAACCTCATAGGTGAAGTCTACGTGTCCTGGTGTGTCAATAAGGTTTAATTCATAGGTCTCACCCTGATACTCGTATAACATTCGAGTCGGTGTCAACTTGATTGTAATACCCTTCTCCCTTTCAAGTTCCATACTATCAAGCAATTGGTCCTGCATATCTCTTTTAGCAAGTGTTCCTGTCTTCTCAATAAGTCTATCTGCAAGTGTCGATTTGCCATGGTCAATATGTGCAACTATACAAAAATTTCTAATCTTCTTAATTCGTTCCATTTTTAAATTATAATAAAAATTGTCAAATAAATCAATAATTTGATGATTTTTACTTCAAAATTTTATAGTCAATATAATTTTTGTTTGATTTTTTGATTTAGTTATGTTATAATAATTGAAAATAAATATACTTTTCTTAAAAAAAATGTTGAAATTTGTCGTAAATTGTATGATAAATGCATATTTTATCTAAAAAATAAACATTTTATTGTAAGGTGGTGAAAATGGATATTTTTAATTCTTGGCTTGTTGAAACTCCTATTGCTCATCGTGGGCTTCATGATAAGGAGCACCCTGAAAACTCTCTTTCGGCTTTCGGTAAGGCTATAGATGAAGGTTATCCTATTGAACTTGACGTCCAAATGATTGCTGACGGAACAATTGTCGTTTTCCACGATGAAAGTCTGTCAAGGCTCACTGACAATGACGGCTATATCAAGTTTTTAAATAAATCTGACCTTGACATCCTTTTCTTAAAAGATAGCAAAGAAAAAATACCAACACTTGAAGAGGTGCTTGAATTTGTTGATGGCAAAGTACCACTGCTTATTGAAATAAAAAATCAAGGCAAAGTCGGCGAACTTGAAAAAAAGGTGATTGACCTTCTTAAAAATTACAAGGGAGAATTTGCCGTACAGTCATTCAATCCGTACGTCCTTGAGTATTTTTCGAAGCATGCTCCAGAAATTAAGCGAGGGCAACTTGCAGGCTTTTTTAAAGGCGAAAAACTTGCATATTTCAAAAAATTTGCTCTTAAAAGAATGCTTTTAAACAAAAAAATTTCCAAGCCAAACTTTATAAGTTATGAGGCAAAACGGGTACCAAATAGATTTATAAGAAAATATAAAAAATTACCGCTCCTCGTTTGGACGGTAACCAGCCAAAGTGAATACCTAAAAGTTGTCAAATATTGCGACAACGTCATCTTTGAAGGCTTTGAGCCGAAAATCTAACCAAACTTAGTTTGGATCACTGTCCGCTCGGGTGTTTTATAGGTTTTTACATTACCTCCGCTCTAACAAACATGATGCTAGGCGACTATCCGATTGAGTGATTTTAGGCATAAACTTTGTCTCCGCTCTAACAAACATGATGTTAGGCGGCTGTCCGATAAAGTTAACGTAGGTATAAATTGTATCTCCGCTCAACCAGACTTAGTTTGGTTAGAGCGGAATTTTTGTATATGCCTAAAATCACTCAATAGGATAATCGTACAACATTTGGTTGGTCGTCAAGCCCATAGATTTGTTAGAGCGGAGGTAAAGTCTAAACCTACAAATACTTTAAGCGGACAATGATCCAAACTAAGTTTGGTCGAGGTAAGTTATCATTTTGATGCCATATCGTTTTTCATCTACAACTTCAAAAGGCGAGAAATCAAACTCGTCTTTTTTGTCGTGCTCGCAGACAATTATGCCATCATCTGCCAACAAACCGCTTTCGGCAATTTTCTTCACACAGTCCTCGTATACTCCACTCTTGTATGGCGGGTCAAGCAATATAATGTCAAACTTTTCGCCCTTCAAACAGCCTATCGCTTTTTCATAACTTAGCCTTATCACCCTTGCACTTATGCCTAGGTTTTGTAGGTTTTGCTTGGTTAAATTGATAGACCTACTGTCCTTGTCGGCAAACACTACTTCACTTGCCCCGCGACTGACCGCCTCAATACCGAGCGAACCAGTACCACAAAAAAGGTCAAGCACCTTCGCACCCTGCACCTTGTAACTTAACTTATTAAAAATTGCCTGCTTAACAATATCAGCGGTAGGACGGATATGCTCAAACTTATTTTCAACTAGCACCCTACCGCGAAACTTCCCCGCCGTCACTCTCATAAAAACATTATAGCAGAAAAATAAAATTCAATCAACAAAAAACTAGAAGATGGAAAAACCTTCTAGTTTTTAAAAAAAGCCAAAATTTATTTTAAGCATTGCATTTGAAGTAATATCCGTAATAGTCTTCGCCACTAATAGCAGTAAGCCACTCTGCATTTTGCTCTGGATTTGACATATCCATAGGTGTACCAGTAGTAGCACTTGAAGAGGTTGTAGCATACCAACCTGTGGTATTTGGAAATTTTATAGATGAAAGATTATCACAATAAGCGAATGCATAACTTCCTATGCTAGTCAAACTTGTACAGTTACTTAAGTCTATATTTGTAAGTCCATCGCAATCAGTGAATGCATAACTTCCTATACTTGCTAAACTTGATGGTAAGGTGATACTTGTAAGTCCACTGCAACCATTGAATGCATCATTTCCTATATTTTGCACTCCTTCTGGTACTACTAAATTTGTTAACTCTTCTCCATTTACTATAAATGTATGTGAATCGTCACCCATCCAATATAAGCCAAAATCTATTGACAGCCACTGCTCTATAGTGCCTTTATATTCTAGTGTCTCCAAATTAGGAATAGTATCAAATGCTTCTTCCGCTATACTTGTCAAACTTGATGGTAAGGTAATACTTTTAAGTTCATAGCAACCATAGAATGCAGAATCTCCTATACTTGCCAAACTTGTACAATTACTTAAATCTATTTCGATAAGTCCAGTGCAAGCTTGGAATGTAGAAGTCCCTATACTATTCAAACTTGTACAGTTACTTAAATCTACCTTGATAAGTTTAGTACAAAGACCAAAAGTTGCTTTTCCAGTAGTTTCTAGAGTAGATGGCAGTTTAATACTTGTTATCCCGCTGTTATGAAAAACAGCATTACTAGGTGAAGTGTCTAAGATATCCGTAACAATATAAGTGTTTCCATCCATCCAAACACCATCTACATATGATACTGTGTCTGGAATCACTATATCAGTAGTATCTGCTAAACTTTCATTAAAATCTATCAAAGTTACTGTTGTGCCATCAGAATTTACTTCAAAGTCGAAATAATCATAAACTTGTGGTACATACTCACTTATTGTAATTGTAATTTGACTTAAATCCACATTTGCTCCACTTGTACCACTAACAGTAAGTTTTATTGTCGCTGAAATTGGAGACGACGAAGTTATCTCAGATGGCTTGAGTGTGCCTTGTGGTATTTGGGATATGCTGGAGCCGTTGCTATCCAAAATAGCCGTTGTAACTGTCACTCCGCTTTGTGTTGTAGAAGATTCGGTGGTATATGCGAAAGTCTCACCGCTTGTCTCATCAACTGTGTTGATAATATCAAAATATAATGCAAAACTGCCATAGGTGTTGGTAAAGTCACCTAAATTCATGTTAAACTCACCGTTTACATACCCTGGCATAAACGTTGATATACTCTCTGGTTCACTATTCATGTCGGCTTGTAATCTCACATCTTTTACATACAAACTTTTGTCGGCTATCTCAAAATTAACCTGCCCATTGAGTTTGATTTGTTGAGTTTGAGCAGCAAATATGCCGACAAGCATAATGCCTGCAACTAGACAAATCATTGCAATTAATGAAATTAATTTGACTTTAACACTTCTCATAATATACTCCTTTTTTTATTTTGGTTATTTTTGTAAAATTTATTTATTTTGGTAAAAAATCATGGCAATTTAATTTTACTAGCCCATTTTAGCACTTTTAAAAATCTTTGAAATCTAGGTGCCGTCATAATGTAGTCATTTTGATTGGTCAATTTTGAATTTTTTTGAAAAATTTATCAATTTTAAGTCCTTATGTACGCACTTTTCTTTTTTATTTCTTATTTTTTATTTAAAATAGGGTATCAAAAAATTTTCTAATTATCTTTTGTGTGGATAACTTTTCTTAAAATTTTTTGATACCCTATTTTACCCCCCCCGCCTTTTTTGTCAAGCAAATTGACCCACTTCGCATAAATTTTTCCACCAAAAAAGGCTACCGACCTGTACGGCTCCGAAATTTAAGGGGATTTTTATTGAAAAATGATAATATTTTGTCTGTTAGAGCGGAGTTACAGTCCATACCTAAATTAACTTAATCGGATACTGATCCAAACTAAGTTTGGTGGCTAAAGCCACTTTTTATAAGGTTTTTATTGAAAAATAATAATATTTTGTCTGTTAGAGCGGAGATATAGTATAAACCTAAAATATATTCGAGCGGATGGGCATCCAACATCTGGTTGGTCGTCGAGCATTTGGCTCGAGAGCGGAGATAAAGTCTAAACCCACAACCCACTCAATCGGATAGCCGTCGAACATCTGGTTCGCGGACACACCGTCAAACCCCTGGGTTTGTTAAAGCGGCAATATAGTTTATACCTAAAAGTACTCAAGCGGACAGTCGGGCGACATTTGGTCGCAAAAAGGCTACCGACCTGTACTACTCCAAAAATTAAAGGGATTTTTATTGAAAACATTAAAAGTTGCCTCCTCAAATTCACATATGCACAATTTTTCTCATAAATTGTTTGTTGTAAGGAGGAATAATGCAAAAAGTTAAAAATCTATCATTCTTCATTGTCTCCATGCTTATCATGGTTGTAACTTCTCTCATGTTTGTCGGCTGTGGAGAAAATGAAAACAGAATACGGCTCAATGAGGTCACGCACTCTATCTTCTATGCTCCACTTTATGTCGCATACAATTTAGGCTACTTTGAGGACGAAGGTCTTGAAGTGACAATTGAAAGTGCCACCGGCTCTGATGCGTCAATGACTGCACTACTTAGTGGCAGTGCTGATATTGTGCTTGTTGGACCTGAGACTGTTGTATACTCTCAAGGCACACAGGATAGCCCAGTGGTATTTGGGCAACTTACACAAAAAGATGGCTCATTCTTTGTGTCAAGTGAGCCTATCGAAAACTTCACTCTTGATATGCTTGAAGGCACAACCATTATTGGCGGTCGTCAAGGTGGTATGCCTGCAATGACACTTGAGTATATAATTGAAGAGGCAGGCCTTACAATCGGCACTGACACAGCAAATGGGCAGGTAAATTTGCGAACAGATGTTTCATTCCCTATGATTGGAAGTGAGTTTGTTACAAGCGGATGCGAATTCTGTACATTGTTCGAACCAACCGCAACTAACCTTCAAAATGAAGGCAACGGATATGTACTTGATGCGGTTGGAGAGTTCTCGGGATATCTGCCTTATACTGTGTTTGCAACCAAGCAAAGTTTTCTTGATGACAAACCTGAACAAGCAGAGAAGTTCTTGACGGCAGTTTATAGAGGATATCAGTATATTGCAACCAGTTCTTCGCTTGATGCAGCGAAGGCACTTGAGTCTTCATTCTCAGGTATGACAACTGAGGAATTACAGATTGCCGTTGAGCAGTATCTATCTATAGATGCTTGGTGTTCGTCTCCTGTGATGAGCGAAGAATCATTTGACAAAATGATGGAAATCATAAATTCAACAACAAGCGAAACACAATACAATGTCACCTACTCTCAAGTTGTTGACAACAGTATTGCAAATCTAATAGGAAAATAATACTACAAAAAAACACCTTAAACTTTTTTGAAAGAACTTTTATAAAGTATTTCAAATAAAGTAAGGTGTTTTTTGTTGGTTTTATGGTGACTTGTGGCGACTTGCGTGAGCCAAGGGCTCACAGGCTGTTTTTGCTTTGCTAAAACAGCCTATTTCCCTTTCCCTTTTTGGGGAAAGGGAAATGCAAGTCGCCCTTGTTTAATTATCCTATTTAACTTGTTTAATTATCCTATTTAATATGTTTTATCATATTTAAATTGTCTTATCCAGCAGTTTACTTATAAGTTATTTTATCCATCAATCAAAATGGAAATAAGCCGAATTTTGAAAACTATAATCATTATTATACATAATAATCTCTATAATTTTCTTCCTTTTTCTTCTCTTTTCTTGCTTGAGCCTTACCACTACCACCACGGTGATGACGGATGATTATAAAGATAATTACACCGATTATAATCACAGCGACAATAGGTACGACAATATATACCCAAAGGAGCGGGTCTCCACTATTTGAGTCATCTTCTACCACGTAAAGAGATAATGAAAGTTGATTGCCTGTCAGATTGCCCTGCATATATCTCATATTGATATTGTACTGATACCTTGTTGTTCCGTCTGCACTGATCACAGGTTCACTAGCCAGCCCGTCAGTCGAATTTGTACCATAAAGACGTTGAATAAATGCGACAAATGAATCAACATCCATTTTATAGCCAGGGTTAGTAACAACGATGAGCGACATATTGTTGTTATAAGGGACATTTATACTGTCACCTTGATAAGTTATACCACGAATTGTAATTGAACTTACCATATCTTGGTCATAATTGCCAACAGTGACGGCGATAGCATCCTCGTCAGTGAAGTAAGCGACCAGTCTAAATTCTCTATCAAAAGGTGCTGTGCCATAGACAATATTAACAACCGCATTTTCACGGATATCATCAGGAAGAGTGCCTAAAGAGGTAAACTCATCGTTTTCGTCAAGATAGTAAATCTCCCAGTAAGCAAAAGTATATATATCACTGCCCTCTGCTTGGACGTTCAATGTGCGGTTTGAATAAGAAAATCTTGGAGCCATATAGGTTGTCGAGGACGTTCCAGTACCAACCGACCTAATAGAGCCTTGTCCGTTTTCTATTGCCTCATCGGAAACAACAACCTCACAGTTATACACATTACCGACCAGCGAGAATGAATATGTCCCGTCTGTCAAATCACAGGCAAACACGTCAATCTCATAGCCGTTTATGGCACCTACTGCATTTGCGGTTGCACTTGCCGTATAATTGTCCTCGCTCACCCCTGAGGTACTATTGAGTATCACTCTTTCAAGGCTATAATACCCTTCATACTGTTCAAAATATGTCAAGTTTATCCTTACAGTTTGCCCATATTTGACAGTTATCTCATCCGATTGCGAGCCACCATTTACTGAAAATTTCGCCGTTTCAATAATGTTGTTGTTATCAAAATGTGTGCTGTTAAAAGTAAAAGTATACTCTTGGAAGTTTTGAAGTAAAATCTCGCTTTCAATCATAGCCCATGTATAATCAAAGTCAAATCCCCTCTCTACTGTGTCAAAATTGGTGCTATCAGAGAGAAAATCCCTGTTTATTCGCGACACTTGACTGAGTTTGTCAGAGTCTATTTGATAACCATCTCCTAAATATGACACCCCGCCTTGAGTCCAATATGAGAAGTTTACATTGTAATTTTGACTTGCTTGTGAGCAGTTCAAATATCCAACTATTGCCCCCTCATATACATTTGTCGAAGTTGAAGTGCTAGATGTACTTATCTCACCGCCATAGCCTGTGTTTTTTATGCTGGTGCTACTGCCGTCCATCTCACCACAAATACCACCTAAATACTGCGAGATGGCATAATCAATTCGGGTCAAGTCACCATTTGTCAAGGTAATATCACCATAATTTAAACAGTTTACAAGAGCCGAACCATTTGTCATATATCCCACAATACCGCCAATAGATATGCGATTGTTCCTGTTTATATCAAGTGAAAAATCATAGTAATTTATACAATTTCTAATGACCGATTGAGTGTTTTGCCCAGCAGTTGTCAAACTTGTAACCGCTCCAACAAGCCCGCCAAAAGTGATATTTTGATTTACGAGGATTGATATTGAATGCTCATTTCTTACCGCTATACTACTGTCTGGTTCTTCTGGGTCCTCTTGCGAAGTAATCTCCACATTGTATGCCTCACAATTCTGCACTACAACATTTTCGCCATATCCTACAAGCACCCCAGCATAGATAGGACTGTTGCCTGCATCGGTGAAATCAAAATTGACCTCGCCTGTTATTCGTACATTTTGAATAGTCGCATTTTGTGCATAAGGAAAAAGCCCATAGTATGGAGTCGCCGAAGTGAAGGTTATATTTGATATCTCATGTCCATTGCCGTCAAATATACCTTTGAATACTCGCAGTTCACTGTAAATGGTCGATAAATCTTGTCCTAAAAGGTCAATATCTTCCTCCAAAAGCACCCTAACATTTGAATTGTCGTAAATGGATGTTGATGAGAAAATTGTAACAAAATTTTCGCTATTGACTGTAATATCAGTGTAATTTCCATCGTCAGCACTGAAAACATTGCCTTCCGCCTTTGAAAAAGATAACTCGCTAAAAGCGAGCAAGCCTAGACAACTCGCCAATGCCAAAATGATAGGGAAAATATAGCAAAAAACTTTTTTCATATCACACCTTTTAAACTTTTTAGACAAGCAACTTTATATCTTAGTTAAAGTTTAACACATTTAATATATTTTTTGCAAATATTTTTAAAATATTTATAAGAGAATAAAATAAAAAGACTAGAGTTGATTTCTAGTCTTAATTATGGCTCTAGGATTTAATATTTCTCACTTAAGCATTACGTTTGAAGTAGTAGTTATAATAAGTATAAATAAGCCATGTTGCATTTTGAGTTGAATTTGTCATAGTCATATTTGTTCCACTTGTATCACTTGAAGACATCGTTCGATACCAACCAGTAGTGTTTGGGAATACAATTCTTTCAAGGTTAGAGCAATTTTGGAATGCATAACTTCCTATACTTGTCAAACTATCTGGTATTGTTATATTGGTTAACCCAGTATTCATAAATGCAGTTTCTCCAATATTTACAACACTTCTAGGCATGGTTATACTAGTTAAATTGAAACAACCATTAAACGCACTATTTTCTATACTTGTTGTTGTGCTTGGGATATTTATGCTTCTTAATCCACTGCAACCATAAAATCCACCTACTTTTGTAATGCTATCCGGTATTGTAACACTATTTAAATTAAACCAATTAGGAAAAGCATAACTTATTGTTGGTATCTATCTATTAAACATTTTATTCCTATTCCCCTGAATTTGTTTGATAAGACGTTCCTTATCCTTTTGAATTTCGTTTTTCTTGTCCTTTATTCGAATTTTCAGTGACTTATCCATAAGATAGTATCTCATTTCATCTAGGCAATGGTCATCGTGTTTTATTGGCAAGTCATTATCGCCCCACCAATATGACTTAATCTCACGAATAAGGTTGACACAACTACGGAAGATAAACAGGTGCGGTTTGCCCTCCCCGTCTTTTAGGTAACGTTTGACGGTGTTTATACCGCTGAACATATCCTTATTGACTTTTGGATTGACCAGAATATCATTTTCATAGAAGAGGTCAACCACACTTTTACTGCTTGCGAGAGTCCGTTGCATGGCGGCACTATCAATAAGGGCGGAAATTTTGCCGTTTGTATAGTGCCAGTCGAGTTTTTTACATATCTCTTTAATCCTATTCGCATGATAAAAGACGTCTTTGCCTTGAGCATAATGTTCGGCGACAACATAGACATTGCCGTCAAAGTCCTCGCAGTACCAGTGAGCAGAGAGCGGGTTGTTAAGTCCAGGGTCTATTGAAATATTATCTTGCCACTCTTTCGGCACGTCAAACGGGTCAATAACATGAATATTTTCATCAAATTCGCTATAAACAAGCCCTCCATTTTGCATAAATTTCCCATATCTGCGGCATTCGAGTTCTTCTTTCGACAGTGACCTAGTCATAGCCTCAACTTCGTCCTTGTCAAGATATGGGTTATCCGCCCACTCCATTTCAATATGCCACACTTCGGGGTCATTGTTCTCATTAAGATAGATGGTGTTATACACCCAAGTGAGACCTTTAAGCGGGGTCATGGTGCCGAAAATCATACCCTTTCTGTCGAGGACTCGCATACGGCATTCTTGATAGATATCAAGTGGAGGTTCTTCATCAAACCAGACGAAGTCAAGTGACGAGCCTTGGAATTTTTCTCGTCCTTGGTCACAACTTTTAAAACCGATTTTACTGAGCGAGCCAAAGACGTTACGTACCAAAATAAAATCAATGATACCGCTTTCTGCACTGTCTTGTCTTCCGCTTGACATAACAATTTTTTCTATCCAGTCTGGTCTTAGATAGTGCAAGATTTTTTCTTGAGCGACATCACGTTGCACCTGTCTTGAAAGTGACACCACCCAAGCGGAGACAGGCTTATTTTCTTTGTAAGGATGATTGCCACGAGCAAGCCACACCGTTTCGACAGCACCGCACTCGGTTTTACCACTTCGATTACCACCGAACACCCATCTGTTTTTCTTGTTGCATTTATGAAAAGCCATCTGTTTTTTGTGAACTTTTTCTCCGCTATTATATAATGATAGAAAATCGTGTTTTTTTCGATTTAAAATCTCTCTTTTTACTAAATTTAATTTATAATCTAATTCATTCATAATAAACCACCAAAATTACCAATAAAAAGTTTAATTTCGACAAATAACTTCTTGTAACAAAAAACATAGTGTTGTTAAACTTTAAATATGTTGAAAAATAAAAAAAATATTTGTGCAATTTTAGCAATATTTTATCTTTTCATTTTGGCATTTTCAAGTCTTACTGCCACAATTTCTCATGCTGAACGGCAATATTATGCAAAAATCATGGATAATAATGTGTATTTTTACTCGCAACCTGTAGAAAACACGGAAGCCCGACTTTTTGCTATACCAGAAAGTTACTTTGTGCTATTACTCGGCGAAGAGAATGACGAGTTCTATATCGCTAGGTATGATGATGTAGACGGCTACGTATTAAAAGATGAGGTCGTTGTTATGGACGGCACACCCTCCAAGCCATATGCCTCCTCTAGTTTCAGAATTTTCGCCCTTGAAGGCATGGGACTTTACTCCTCACCATATATAAACGACCTAAATATTTTGGCAAATGTTCCATACCTAGCAGACGAACTTGTCTATTATGGAGATATAAATGGAGAGGCTATCCCTGATAAGAGCAATATTTGGTACTATTGTAAGTATAATGACATTTTTGGCTACGTATACTCCGTCTTTTGTGATAGCCTTCAAGTAGATATTAACAATGAAATTTTTAATGTTGTTGACGTGCCTATTTTTAGTGGACAAAATTCGCCGAGCGGACTTTCTCCTGTTGCCATGACGTTTATTGTAATTGGAGTAAGTCTGCCATGTCTAGTCGTCATCTATCTTTTGATTAAGCCCTCGTTTGCAAAAGAAAAAGTACTTAATAACACCCACAAAATTCCTAAGAAAAAACGGCATGGAGATTACTACGAATTTGACGAAAGCGACCTTAACTAGCACACCTGTTCTTCGTACTCATCCTCTAGCACTTCTCCTCTTAACTTTCTTGTCAAAAATTCTTGATAGATATCATTCACCCATTTATCTTCACTAAAATCTTCGCAAAGCCTCTTCTCGCTGTAGCCTTTCTTTGTCATAAGACTTGCAAAGGTCTCTTCCGCCTTGCCAAGTCTTCTAAAATAAGTCCTAAAAGAGAAATTATGTCGCAATGCAATATCCTCTCCCCTCTCATTGTCTATGTAACGTTCAATTAAAAGTTGTGCAAGTTCTCTAGGACACCTCTCAAGTGCCTTCTCTGTCGCCAATTTTATGTTAATAAGTCTAACCTTTCGTTGTGAAAGATTGATAATCCGCTCTGCTACGGCTTGTACACTATTGTCTATTGAGTTTGTTGATGTATAATAAAAAGAATTTAAAGCCTGCTGTTCCACTAAATTGTCAATGGACTGTGCAACAGTCTCAAGATATTTATAAGCAAATAAAGTTGTCTTATACCAAACATTTAATTTCATATATTCTCTCCTTTTAAAACGAATTATAATTGTCACATTTAGGCATAGTCAATGTTATATGCCAGAATTTTGTAAAATTTTGTAACATTTTTTACAAAAATGTCGAAAAATATTGTCGGTAAATGTCGAAAAGTGTATACCTTTCGATTTTTTTTGACAAATTTCGACATAAAATAAGGTTTTTGTCATGCAATATACAACCAATATTCATCTATGAGATAAATGATATTTAGGGCTATAATGGAGTAAAAATTGTCAAATAATACCAGTGAAATGGAGTAAAAAAGATATGTTTTTAATATGAGAAAGACAAAAATTTAAAGAAAAAGCAAAAATTTTACAAATGTAGTTGAAAAAATAATTAATTTATGATAAAATAAACGAGTAACTTAAAATTATGCTGGTGTGGCGGAATGGCAGACGCAACAGACTCAAAATCTGTCGAGGGCAACTTCATGTGGGTTCGACTCCCACCACCAGCACCACAAGCCCAGGGGCTTGGCGACTTTTAAAAGTTTTGCCAAACACTTGGGCTATTTATAATATGTTTTCCTATCCCCGCGACCACACGTGATTTACTAAATTAATCAGTGCATTTTAAACTTTATCTCACCATCCGTGTAGGATTTTTTT
>ERZ1643249.922-NODE-922-length-31110-cov-68.067944_pt1 | contig 31110 bp, 35 predicted proteins | sample MGYA00579263_ERZ1643249 | MGnify/ENA primary metagenome ERZ1643249 (study PRJEB29033, sample SAMEA4952264) | chicken gut metagenome | biome: Broiler Chicken; feature: Gastrointestinal Tract; material: Caecum | place: Ireland | collected 2018 | study: Broiler...
AAACGCTGCAGCGGGAAGTTTCTCCCTTGCTCTCCATCAAGGACGCCTATCCGAAGATGATCGTCGCCCGCACGAAGCACCCCGAGAGTCAGGTGGAAGGCATCCGCATCGTCGACATCGCCGAATGGCTCCACACTTCGCAAATTTAGAAAAATATAAAATTTGCGAAATGAAGGTTCCCGCCGCTCAGATATACAATTTCAAAGCAAGTTTTGCTTTATACCCCGTCTCCCGATATGCCGGGGCGTTGGTCGCATATTCCCATTCTCCCGTATATATGAGAAAAGCCTGATGCTCGAAGTCATCAGGCTTTTTCGTATCCGTGAAGTTGTAATAGATCTCGATCTTGTCGTCGTATAGGACGATGTGGTGGACGAGCAATTTTATCATCTGTTTCGGCTCCTTTTTAATCGCTTTGAAGATGAACCGTTTGATATCCTCCTTTTGCATCTGCGTCCTGCTTTTGGCGTTCTCCTCTAACAACCGCGCTTCCAAAACTTCCATACGGCTCTCGAGGTCTTCGAGATGTTTCTTGGTCGAAGCTGTAAAGATGCCCTTGTCGATGGCAGACAGCACGTTGTCGATCGACTTTTGCAGCTCCTGCTTTTCCTCGGCAAGAAGGTTGGCAACAGTTTGATCGGCGATGCGCTTTTTATGCGCGTCCATCAGTCTTTCGGCAAGCAACTCTACAGTATCCGGATCGTTGAGTACTTGCAAGGTCGTATCGACGACGAGCGATTCAAGCACTTCCTTCCCGATGGTCGCCTTATTGCAATCTTGCAGCTTTTTCCGTCCCGAGCATTTGTAATAACGGATGGTCTCTCCATTCCGCGCCGTGCCCGATTCGGAAGCGATCGGCCTACCGCAGTATCCGCATACGATCTTGTCTTTGAGCAGATAGCAGACTTCCGGCAAGTGTGTTCCGTTCTTATTCTCGGCGGCAAGCCCGCGCACGATCCGATATACTTCCTCAGGCACGATGCGGGGATAGATATTGGCGAACACTTCCTCCTTATACCGAAAAATGCCGGCATACTTTTCATTTTGCAGCATATTGTACACGCTTCCCGACAAAAAGGGCTTCCCTTTGAAATAAATGCCCTCCCGCGTGAGATCTGCCACGATATCCTTAACGAATTTCCCGCCCGCGTACTCTCGGAAGATACGACGCACAATCTCGGCTTCATCCTCTTCGATGACGATTTTTTTATCGACGGCGCGGTATCCGTACGGCACACGCCCGCCCGTAAAGTTGCCTTTGAGCCTGCTCTCCCGCATTCCCCTCCGTACCTTTTGCGAAAGCTCCGCCGAATAGTATTCCGCCATGCCTTCCAGCAGGCTTTCCAAGATAATGCCCTCGGGCGAATCCGGGATATTTTCCGCTGCCGATATGAGTTTTACACCGTTGTCGCGCAGCGTCTTCTTATGGATCGCCGTCTCGTACTTGTTCCTTGAAAAGCGGTCGAGCTTATAAACCAGAATGAGATCCCACGCGCGCTTTGCCGAGTCTTTGAGCATTCGTTGAAAGTCGGCGCGGTTATCGTTTGTCCCCGTCATGGCACGGTCGATATATGTATCGACGATGACAATATCGTTCCTGTTCGCATATTCATAGCAAACGCGAAGCTGCCCTTCGATAGACTGCTCGGTCTGCCGCTCGCTGGAATAGCGGGCATAGATGACGCCGATGCGCTTCCCCTGCGGGGCTTCCCCGTTTTCCTGTTTTTTCATGCAACACCTCCTGCGCTGTCGTTCCGCTTCAGCATACAACATCTTTTTACCGAATGGAAGGGATGAAAACGGACGCTTTTCCTTCCTGCCCGTGCATTTTTCGGGAAACGCCGCACGAGCACGGACGGGATATACGGGTACCCGTACACAACCATTATTTCCTCTCATCCCAACCAAAGACGATACCGAAGCATCAGAAAAAGCCAAAACAGTCAAGGGAAAACGACAAATTTTTTGCTCCGCGTTATGACGTTTCTTCTCCGCACAAAAAATTTTCGCCTTGACGGGAGCGGCTTTTTCTGATACCATCCCGCCCGAAAGAAAAACCGTCCTTGTTTGCCTTCATACTGTACCGAAAAAGCACGGCAAGACGAAAAACCATCCGCAAAGAACGAAAAACCGTATGCGCTCATCCCTTCCTTTTCGGAACAGCCCGCTGTAAAATGAGGCCAACAAAACGCAAAGGAGGTGAACGAGTATGCAGGAAATCGAACTCAGGCATGATATGACCGCTCTGAAGATCTTCGTCAACGGAAAGCCCAACCTAAGCCAAGCCTCGCAAGAAGCGCTTGACATCGCCATTGCAGCGCTGGAACCCGTGTTGAGCGAACATTTCGAGCAATATCTCCGCCGCAAATCCCGAGAACGACCGCGCGGCCGCTGAAATTTCCCCTCTTTATTTTTGAAGAAAATTGCTCTCCCCTATTGACATTGTAGTTTTTCTGTGCTATCATATAACAGAACATTGTGTTTTGTTATTTTTTCGGAGGGAGCTGTCGATGCGAAAGATCAACGAAGAGAGATTGCAGGCCGTGTACAGGTATATTTCGGCGTATCAGCAGGAATACGGGCATTCCCCTTCCCTGCGCGAGATCGGGCAGCATTGTTCGATCCCTTCGACGGCGACTGTCGCACGCATGGTAAATTCTTTGAAAGAGCGCGAACTCATCGATTGCAGGCAAAACGGGAAAAAGACCTATATTTCCGTACCTGACAATCTGAGTCCGTGCGGCAGTCTCACGGCACCCATTGTAGGTTCATGCCCATGCGGAGAACCCATGCTCGCCGTTGAAAACATTCTTTCTACCGTGTCTCTGCCCGTAGAGATCTTTGGCCGCGGAGAGCACTTCCTTCTCTACGCCAAGGGCGATAGCATGATAAACCGCGGCATCTTTGACGGCGATCTGATGGTCGTGCGCAAACAAAACAATGCAGAAATCGGAGAGGTAGTTATCGCCCGGATCGACGGAGAAGAAGCAACGGCAAAAATTCTGGCGATGTCGGAAAGCGGTTTTTACTTAAAACCTGCAAACGATGCGATGGATGAGAGCGGGAACCGCATTTATAAAGACATCCATCCACAGCACGGATGGGAGATCATGGGCGTCGTCGACAACGTGATCCACAGACCGGATAAAGAGCTCAAGTTTGCCTGAACGGATACTGCACAGCCCCGTTGCAGTCCGAAAGGCCGGAAAGCGTATGGACCGATATGCTCCTCAGCGGGAATATCCCGCCCCGCACGGCAGCATATCTGTATCCGGGTCCATCGTTTATGGGAAACAGGAGGTATCATAATGCAAACCAACAGTCCTACGCAGCAAAAAGCGATCCGAATGCGTTGTCCGAATTGCTCCAATTACATGACGGTCAGACCGCTCCCTGATGGTTCATACAGCGTCACCTGCTCCGCTTGTCATGCGAAGATATTTAGCAAACAACGCTCGGAACGGGAACGCCACATCAAGATCGTGAAACGCCCATAACAAAACAAGAAATCGTTTATACCGTACAACGAAGGTCGGGCTGTAACAGTGCCCGGGTAAATCCTTGTTCCCTTCGGCATAAATAAGGTTCGTGTCAAAGGATCATCGCAAGATAGATGCCTCTACGGACGGTCCTTCCCTCGGGGAGAATGCTGTCTGTAGAGGTTTTTTTACAGGCGGCGGAAAAAAAATAATTGATAAGGAGATAGGAAATGGTTACTTTACAGACGATCAAATCGGAACTCAGCGATATCCGATATTATTACGCACGCCGGGAAATGTTCGAAAAAGCCTTTGACTGCGTAGGGAAAAACGCGATCCTGGAAAAGGTGGAAAAATACAACAAAGCCGTCCTGAACGCACCGCCCAAGCTCTATGAGGTCTATGTCGCTCTCTATGTAACGGCACATACGCAGGAAGCGGCCGCCGAGGAGTTGAACTACTCCATTGACTATATCAGCAAGACGAACGGAAAACTTGTCCGTTTTTTTCAAAAAGAACTGAGCGCGTGAGGAGAACGATATGGATGTGAAGAAGATCCCCGATTTCTTGGCAGATGCCGACAATGTGTATCGCACCAAGCATTACATCGTCAAACAGCAGCTCCGTTTTCTTGGCAACCCGATCGAAAACGAAGTCGTAAGCTATGATACATACTATGCCCGCACAGAACACCGAAATTCGCTGTACCGTCTCATCTTTGCGAAACGTATCGACCCATGCGGCAGGCGGCTGCCGGCTACAATCTATAAGCGACGCTATCTCGATTAACTTTTAGGCGGAGGACTTATGTCCCCCGCCTTTTCGTTGCTTTTCGACAATTAATATTATATAATATTCTTACTTAAGCATAATAGAGGTCTACTGATGTCATTGCAAAATCTTCTTGATTTATTATTAAAAGATAATATTGTCGGTTCCTATACTTATTGCGAAATTATACAAATCCTTCTTCTTTACGACAATGGCAGAGGTGCATTAAATTATTTTACACATATAACCTGTTCCTCAAGCTTTACATCTGCCAAGGCTGAAAAATATTTAACTTCCAAGCCTATCACAATTTCTAAGGATTTTAAACTATGTATTACAAAGAAAGTAATTCCTGTTTGTGAATTTATTCCTATATTCCTTGCAGCTGCAAATACGAATCAATGGGTTTACGACCATGAGGTAATCGATTTAAATCAACCCCTACACTTCGGGGCAAAATTTATACCTGAAATCGATCCAACATCTTCACAATATAGGCAATTTGTCCCTTTAGAATGGTACCTATATGGAAGTAATTTTTATGGGAATTACTATATTGTCGAATTATACAGAAAGAATGATGAATTCTTATCAAAATTAAATAGCAACCAAATCGCTTTTATACAACGTTATATGGAAGCCGCAGGGTTATTCTATAAGCTTTCTGACCTGCAAGATCGAATCGGTAATATTATATGCAAAATTCCCGTGGAAACATTGGACATAACACCAGTACAAATAAACGAACGGGGCATTCTTTTAAATTGCAACCGCTCATCATGCCTATCTGATAAAAAACTATTGAAAATAGCCGAACAACGCAACGATGGACTTGTTTATTATTTTAATTCATCGTTCATAGAATCTAATCCTTTTCAAATCAAACTAAGCGCCAATCAAATGATAAATACAATCACCATTTTAGACTTCGATACAAGCTTACCATTGTATAGCGCTGTCTTTAATTTTACACGACATTATGGCAATTTTTCCCATGTTACTCCACCAGAAATTTGTGGAAACTCTGGAGGTGAGCGAGAATTTGTTGATTCAAATCAAAATCTAGTAAAAATAGACCTTGATACACGTACCTATCATGGAGATATTATAGAGTTTATAGAAGATGTAGACGCTATAAAAAGGCAAACACGCTTAGAAGAAGCATGGATGCAACGATACGGGTATCTTAAAGTTTATAAATCGAAAAGCCATGCTCAAGCCATTCAAGACATACGGAATATTTTAAACAATAATATCCTGTTTGATTTAGAGGAAATATGTGTTATTGACCCTTACCTAATCGCAAATGACCTTATCGACACAGTATTGTTTTGTAAAAAGCATAACATAAAGGTTCGTGCTCTGACTTCGTACAAAAAAATCCATAAAAAATCTGCAGTCGGTAATATAAATGACTTCCTGAATTTTAAACAAGCACAATCGGATATTCTTTCTCATTCTATAGCCAAAGCAACTGATGTAAAGCTCGAGTTTCGAACTATCCGTGGCAATCATGGCTTTGCTTTTCATGATCGATTTATCATAATGCGGTACAAAATAAATCGTGATCGTGTATGGGCATTGGGAACGTCTATCAATTCAATAGGCAACGAACACTCTATTCTGCATATTGTCAGTATTCCCGAGACTGTAACATCCATATTCGACGAACTATGGCAACTAACCGAACACGATGATTGTCTAATCTATAAAAGCCACTAAATTCATATTAGTTTATGGCGGAGGACTTATGTCCCCCGCCTATTTATTTCTTTCTCTTTCGGTTCAAATACTGTAACACCTCAAATACGATACGGATGCTTCTGCATCCTATCCGTTCGCGGCAAAAAACTGTCCGCAAAATACTGAAAACCGTCCTTCTGCATCCCTGTTATTTGGCTTGAAAAGGTGCTATAGTGAACACGTGATCGACGCCAGGGAATAGATGCGATCCGACGCTTCGGGCCCGCGGGATAAAGGTGGCCACCTTCCGAAAAGTCATCGCCCGAAACGGAACGTTTCTGAACGGAGCCTCGATCATAAACTACAATTTCATATCTTGAAAACGCTTTGCTAACGGCGAGACGGGCGAATTTCAGAAAAAGGAGAGAAGAACATGCCGAAGAAAACGGAAGCGCCGCAGGAGGCTGCGGCGGAAAGCACGGCTGAGAAGCGGGATTACAGTTTAAGACGCTGGATGCCTCCCAATAAGCGTGCCAAGGGCTATGCGGAGGAACGCAAAGCCAAAGTGCACCAGCGCGGCCCCAAGGAGGGTCAGGAGCTGAGTGAGTACGACAAGGGTCTGCGCTCGGGGTATCTGCTCGCGCAGAGCGACAGCGCCGGGCTCTACAAGTACAAGAAGGCGATCGATGAAGGCAAGAGCGTACAGGAAGCGCGCGAGATCTCGTGGCGCAAGGGCAAGTAAACAAAAGGAGGAGAATCATGGAAACGAGAACGATCAAGATCGAACGCGAGACGTTCGAGAGAAATGGCAAGACCTATTTCGGGTACTTTGTCGGCGGTGAGGTGCGCGGCAGAGCGGTCAAAGCAGGCGTGAGGCCTCCCGATAACGGAGGCTATGCCGTGCTCGATATTCTCTTTGACGGCGCGATGGAGGCGGATCTTACGGTAACGCCTTTCGAGCTGACGACGGAGGACGGGCGCGTCATCACGGGCAATACCTATGCGGTGACGTCGGTGGATCCCGAGACGGGCGTCGTCTATTCCTGTAAGGTCAAGCCGGCGCGTGAATCGGACAAGACGCTTCTTCAGATGCTGCTCGGCGGCTGATACGGGAAATGTGTGCTTCGGGAAATGCGCAGAAACACGTCTTTCCCGGGGCGGACGGGAACGGGGCTTATGGGGAAAACCGTAAGCCCCGCATTCCCGTAACTTTTTAACAAGGAGGACAGAATGAACGAATTATATCAACACAAGCGCTCGGATACGGTGAAGTGGGTCATCGTGTTCCTGCTCGTGATAGCGCTCATCGGTGCGGTGGCGGCGTTGTTCGTGCAGGTGGACAGACGCACGACGACGACCGTCCTCGGCGCGGAGGCATACACGATCGGCGCGCTCGATGAGGAAGGCAAGTTGACAGACAGCGACGCCTCCATCGTAACGCGCAGGGCGTTTTCCGTGGAAGGGCTCAAAGCGGAGCTCACAGACGGGGCGAACGTCACATACGAACTGTACTTTTATGACGAGGACGGCAGTTTTCTCAGTTCCACGGGCGCGCTCGGAACAGATTTTTATGGGCTCGGTGTTCCTTTGGCGGCAAAGACCTTTCAGATCGTCATCACCCCTGTTGAAGATGAGGACGGAAAGGTCTCTTTGACCGAGGTCATCGGCTATGCCGACCAGGTGACGGTCACGATCGACCGATAAAGGAGGGAAAGCATGAAGAATATATTTGCAAGCCTCGGCGTGATGACAGCGTTCGTCGGCACGGCAATTTGCGGCGCCATGCTGTGCATGGGCAATGCCTCGGCAGATGCGGCAGCTTGGAAGGACAAGTCGGGCTCCGTTTCCGCGGCGGTATCCTTGGCTTCGAGCGACGTCTATGACTATGTGCGATGGGACCGAGAAAGCCTGAAGTTTATATCTTATAACGGCGGGAAGGTTTATGTTCTTTCTACTTGTCCCATCTGCGGCGGGCATGAGAGTACCGACGTAACAATTGAATCGGATACCGGTATCACGCTTCAGCCTTCCGAAGGAGGTTTGTCTACCCCATGTTCGTATGGTTTGTTCCATATTGTGGACAATGAAGTTAAGTGCATGGAGCTATTCTGTTTGCTCCATGACGGCGAGGAAGTTGTTTTGACCGAGCCCACCTGCACGACGGCGGGTACGTCGGTCATCCGCTGTAAGGATTGCGGGGATCAGGGCGAAACGCAGTCTATCCCCGCAACAGGGCATGACTACGGCGCAGGCGTTTCTCTGCCCGTGAGCGAGAACTTCTGTTCGGAGACGCAGTACACCTGCAAAGACTGCGGCAGCTCTTACTACAGCCTCGGCGGTTCTGCGCGGCAGTCGCATAATTATACGGTCGTGGAACGGGTGGAGCCCACCTGTGTCTCCGAGGGCTCTATCCTTGAACGCTGTACAACGTGCGGCTGGGAAAAGTCCACGCCTATCTCCAAATCGGCGCATACGGCAGGGAATGCGGTCGTCGTGCGGCAGCCGACCTGTACGGAGATGGGAGAATCGCGGATCTCCTGCACGTTCTGCGGCACGACTATCCGCACCACGCCCATTGCCGTTCTCGGGCATGATTATAAGATCGTTTCCGAGCAGTCCGCCACTTGTACGGAGGGCGGACACTCGTCGTATTCGGAATGTTCCCGCTGCGGGGACAAGCTGAACTATACGGAGTATCAAGCCAACGGCCACGATTGGAGCGAATACGTCGATGAACGCGAGAGCTGTACGGAGACGGGTACGCGCACCCGTACCTGCAAAGTCTGCGGGGAGAAGGATGTCGAAACAACGCCCGCAGGCACGCATACCTGGAACGCGGGAACGGTCGTCAAGCAAGCTACCTGCACGGAAAGCGGGACAAAGGAATGCGAGTGCATCCTCTGCGGCGAGAAGCAGACGGTGGAGATCGAACCGACAGGCCATCTGAAAGTCTCCGTTGCCGCCGTTTCCCCTACTTGTACGGAGCCGGGCATGACGGCGGGCGCGAAGTGTTCCGTATGCGGGGTCGTGCTGGAAGTGCAGGAGACGCTTCCCGCCAAAGGGCATGACTTAGGTCATGTCTCCGCCGTAGAGCCGACTACCATAATGGAAGGCAATACCGAATATTGGTATTGCAGGAGCTGCGGCCTGTACTTCTCGGACAAGGCGGGAACGCATGAGATCGAACCTGAGGATACCGTTCTTGAAAAACTCCCCGATACGAGCAGACCCGACGATAAGCCCGATGACAGCGGCGAAAAGCCCGGGGAAGAAGGCGAGGAAGAAGGCGGCATGAGCGGCTGGCAGATCGCGCTTGCGGTGATCGCAGGCGTTGTGCTGCTCGGCGTCATCGGTCTGCTCGTCGATAAGTTCGTCATCAATAAAAACGGAGATTCGCTCTATGACAAAGCCGTTTCCAGAATGAAGGACAAGGGCGGGAAGGAGTGAGCGATGAAAAGGACAGCGTTACTGCGATGGATCCTTCCTGTTCTCGGTATCTGTCTCGTGCTTCTGATCGCTGCCTCAGTGACGTTCCGGATGAGCGGCGATCGGGAGCCGCTGACTGCTTCCGCGGCATCGGGGGACGTCTACTACGCAATGCCCACCGTCTGTCCCGAGTGCGGCGAGCCTCCCGATACCAATCCTTCGGCAGGCGGTTCGCTCACATTTACCTGCATCGACGGCCGCTGTTCCTATGGCTTCGTACATACGGGCAACCGCGGCGGGTTCACGCATTCGGGGACCGTGACGATCCACACCGCTTCCTATGTGGAGGGCAGGGACCCGACGTGCACGTCGTCCGGGTATTACGGCTATTCCCGATGTTCGGTGTGCGGGTACTTCATCTCATCGATGACGACCATCCCCGCGACGGGGCATGACTATGGCGAGTGGTTTGAGACCATCCCTGCGACTTGCACGTCGCAAGGCCAGGAACAGCGCGCGTGCCGGAACAAGGGCTGTTCGGCGCGGGAGACCCGTGCGGTTGCTGCGAACGGTCATACATGGGACAGCGGGACGGTCACGTTGAGCCCCACCTGTCAGCGGACGGGAACGATGACGTATGAATGCACGTCCTGCGGCGGGACCAAGACGGAGACGATCTTGCAAACGAGCCACGACTACAGCATCTACCGCTCGCGCATCGAGCCGACGTGTACCTCTTCGGGGCGTACTTCGGGCTACGAATGCAGGTGGTGTTCGGCTACGACTTGCTCGACGCTTCCCGCTCTCGGGCACAGTTACGGCGCCTATTCGGTGACGGAACAACCGTCATGTACGGAAGAAGGCAAAGAGACGGCGAAGTGTTCCCGCTGTTCGGCGACGCAGACACGGACGGTCTCTGCCCTCGGGCATGACGAAGTGACGGACGAAGGGACGCCCGCGACCTGCCTTCAAACGGGCAGATCGGCAGGCAGTCATTGCAGTCGGTGCGGTATTACTCTGAAAGAGCAGACGATCATTCCCGCGCTCGGGCATGACTTCCGTTATTCGGTCGTGTCGGAGCCCACTTGTGTGGAAGAGGGTAGCTCTTTGGGAACGTGCTCCCGCTGCGCCGAGACAGAGGAAAAACACATCCCCGCGCTCGAACATGAGGAAGTGACAGACGAAGGAACGCCCGCGACCTGCCTTCAAACGGGCAGATCGGCAGGCAGTCATTGCGGGCGGTGCGGTATTACTTTGGAAGAGCAGACGATCATCCCTGCACTCGGGCATGACTTCGGGGAATACCGTGAGACCCGCGCGCCGACGTGTACGGAATCGGGCGAAGAACGGGCGGAATGTTCCCGCTGCGAAGCTGTTGAGACGCGCACGGTCGCGGCAATGGGGCATTCGACAGGCCCCGATGCCACCTGCACGGAAGATCAGGTCTGCACGGTGTGCGGCGCCGTCCTCTCACCGGCAAGCGGGCATCACCCCGGCAGAGAGGCGACCTGCACGGAGGATCAGGTCTGTACGGTTTGCGGCGCCGTCTTAAACGCCGCGCTCGGACACGCGCTGAAGGAATACGAAGCGCAGGCGCCCACCTGCATCGAGGAGGGCTGGGAAGCATATTCGGTCTGCATACGCTGCGGCTATACGACCTATACGGAGCTCCCGGCACTCGGGCATAAGGCGGGAAACGCCGCGACTTGTATGAAGCCGCAGGTCTGCACGGTTTGCGGGGCAGAGCTTGCTCCCGCGCTCGGGCATGAGATCGAAGTATTGGAGGCGGTCGCCGCCACCTGTACGGAGACGGGGCTTTCGGAGGGCGCGCGCTGTTCCCGCTGCGGTGAAATCTTAGCGGAACAAGAGCAAACGCCCGCGCTCGGGCATCTGCTGCTCATGACCGAGGACAGCCGTGAAAGCTGTACGGATGACGGCGTCCTCACCCGCCGCTGCGAGCGCTGCGACTATATTGAAACGAAGGAAGTCTCGGGCGGCACGCATAGCTGGAAACCGGGCGCGGTGCTGAAAGAGTCCACCTGTTCGGAGGCAGGCATCCGCGAGCTCGTGTGCGTGTTCTGCGGTGAGACGCAGGAATCGGAGATCGCCAGAGCGGCGCATGAGCTCGTGACGGCGGAAGCGGTCGGGCCTACCTGTACGGCGGAGGGCATGAGCGCGGGCGTGATGTGTTCGGTCTGCGGCAAGGTGTTGGTGGCGCGGGATGTACTGCCTCCTGCGGGGCATCTCCTTATTCATACCGCAGGGATCGGAGCGACGGAGACGACGGACGGCGTCAGGGAACACTATACCTGCACGGTCTGCGGCGGGACCTTTGCGGACAGCGAAGGAAAAACAGAGCTGACGGAGGAACAGCTCCGCATCCCCGCGGGCACGCAGATCGGGCCGGACACACCGCCCGATACGGATGAGGAGACCGATGACGGGCATGACGGTTGGAAGACGGCGCTTGCCGTGTCGGCTGTCGTCCTGTTGATCGCTGCCGTTGCATCCCTCTTTGTGTTCCTTGCGAAGAAGGAAGAGGAGCCCGGGGAATGACGAAATGCAGACTGTTCCCCGCGCTCCTCCTCATGACCGTACTTTTCCTCTCTGCCCTTCTTCTGCCCGCAGCATTCAGGGCTTCCGCCGCGGAGACGGTCGTATCTGCTTTTGAACAGCAAAACGTGATGGACGATCTTGACGGCATGACGATCGACGGCAAGGCGTTTTCCGTCAAGGACTATGCCTTTGACGAGAGCAAACCAACGCAGGTCTTGATGCTCGCAGAGTTTTGCTATTCCTTTTATAGCGATCGGCAGGATGACTTCGGGCTGTATCTCTACGTCTGGAACCCGCAGGGCCTGCGGTTTGATGCGGGCGATGAACGTAATCTGGTGCAGCTCTCTTTTGGCAGTGAGGCGGATTATAAGCAATTTCGGCTGCGTTTTCTTTCGCGTTCCGAAGAGAGCAACTATGAAGGGTTGTTCTACAAGTTCAAAATTCAGCTCTCGGATGAGGAGAAAGAGCAAATGCTTGCGGTTCTTAATTCCTCGGAACGCACTTATCATCTCAGCGGGATAGAACTTGTGGAGAACGGTGCAACGTCTCCGCATGATTATCCCTTGAATGACGTCTTCACCTACAGCGGTTACGCCAAGGGCTATGGCCCGAACGAAGCGGAGGATACGCTTGTTTACTCCCGCGCGCAGGGGGATGTGTTTGTGATCGAGGATGACGACCTGCATCAGACGTTTTATCGTCCTTCCGGCAATGTGAGCGGCAGTTATTTCAAACAGGATACGCTGCATACCGTTTATTTCTCCGTGCCGGACTCGCTTATCGATAAGTATGGACGGCTTGCCGTCATTCGGGTGAAATGGCTGGAGGCGCTGCTCTCTCCCTATCTCGTTACGGGGAATCGGGAGATCTATGACGCCCTGCAATATTATCTCGGTGACGAGATGGGCGAATATGATGAAGGCGGTTTTGAATACGGCATCATGGGCGGATATGAGTATAACAGCACAAGCCTCGGCGGACTTGTTACCACGCACAGGACGGCAAAAATTGCCTATAATCCGTGGTTCAAATTCCTCGAATTGGCAGAAAGGCAGCTCGAGCGAATTTGCATGGCGTTTTACTCGGGCAGCGAGACCGACAGCGCGGACAGTTACCGTATAGGAGGTGAAGCCATCCTTGACAAGATGAAGGAGTTCTCAAGGACAAGCACCGATAAAGTGCTCGAGACCTATGACCGCCGATTGTTCTCTTCCGTGGACGGCGCGTTCACCGTGGTGGACATTCCCGCGGAGAAGGAGTATTCCCTGACGAGCGAGATGATCTCCCAGACCTTTTGGGAAAAGGTATTCGGTACTTCGCATATCGAATATTCAGACACGTTTAACGGCATTCAGGCGATCCATCCCGTGAGTGAGCAGGATTTCGGCGTCTCCAAAGAACAGACTTGCCAAAACCTGTATATCGACCTCAACGATTATGAGGAGTTCCTGGATGTGTACGAGGAAGCGAAGCGGAACGAAGAGACGGTGTATCTGTTCCGTTTCGATCAAAGCGATTATACCGCGTGGGAAGTGACGCAGGGAAAGTGGACGAAAGGTTGGCAGTGGGTGCCGAACGGCATCACGGCGGGCGGGAGCTTTCAGACGGTGTATAAGCTCTCGGATAGTGATACGAACGGATATTTTGCCGAGCAGACCGTCTATCTGGGGCTCGACCTCATTCAGATGGAATGGGATGACGGCGGTAAAAAGGTCGTTATCCCCGTCGTTTCTTCGCCCATTGATGCGATCGGAGACGGCACCCCGCCGACGCATACGAGTTCGGATAAGAATGATTGGCTGAAATATGTTGTGGCGATCGTTGCGCTCATACTTCTTGCCATCATCCTGGCGCCGCTGCTGCCGTACCTGCTGCAATTTTTTGTGTGGCTTCTGATGCTCCCCGCAAAGCTCGTCGCATGGATCATAGGTCTCTTCAAAAAGAAAAACGAATAGGAGGAAAAAAGAGAGACCGTGCGGGGCATAACGTCTCGCACGGCTTTCTCTCATCAGCCATGAAATTTGTAAAACGTATTTTGGCATTGGTTGCCCTTGTCGTTCTCGCCTTTCTTATCGGCTATCTCCTCTACACGGGAGGACAGCTGTATGCGTAAACTGCACATCATTGTCTCTGCGGTGGTTTCGGCGGGGATCGTGGCGCTCGGGGCGGTTGTCTTTCGCGAGAGCTGGATGCGGGCATGGGAAGCGATCCTCGATCTTCTCCGTTCGCTGGGCTTCTACTTCTGCGAGCTGTTCGCGCTGCGGCATACCATCGTGCCGACCGTCACGGAAAAGTCGAAGATATTTTTGTTGGAGTTCCGCTTTTCCGACAACGCCTCAGATTTTTTCTCGGATGCCGGGGCGTATTTCTCGCTCCTTTTCAGCGGCGGGAACTTCCGCGGCTTCCTTGCGGGGCTGGAGAACGGGATGCTTGTCTTTGCGCGCGTCATCACCGTCGCCGTTCCGACCCTTCTGCTCCTTGTCCTCATCGTCCGCATGATGTATCACCGCCCGAACAGAAACCACGGCAGGGATACGCTCCCTCTTCGGCTCTTTCGCGGGGCGATGAGATATACCTATGTGCCTCTCAAACGTTGGGTGCTCTCCTTCCGTGATTTCCTCCGCTCGCACGGCTGGCTATGGAAGCTGTGGCTGTTCGTCTTTTTTGTGCATCTCAACCTCGTGAGCATCGTCATCGCCTTCCTCGCGTTCTACTTTTACTTCGCGGTCAGTTTCGATGTTCCCTCCGTCTTTGTGCAGGTGTATAAGCTCGTTGCCGATCTGCAGGTCTTTTTCCGTACCGTACCGCTGTGGGCCTTTGCTCTCCTCGTCTATCCCGTCTTCTGCCGACGGCGGGAAAAGATCGCTTTGAGCAGGCTTCGGCACTTTGAGGCGCGCAACTGCGGGTTCATCAACGAATTGCCCATCGTCTCCATGGCGGTAGGGTCTATGGGGAAGAAAAAGACGACGCTCATCACGGATATGGCCCTCTCACAGGAAGTCATGTTCCGCCAAAGGGCATTGGAGATCCTGCAAAACAACGATATGAAGTTCCCGTACTTTCCGTGGATGCTGTTCGAGGACGAACTGCGGCGGTGTATGGAATACGGCACGGTGTATAACCTTGCCTCGGTCAAAGCATGGGTGGCGTTGAAGCGGTCAAGGTTTGCCCGTCATCATAATATTCATTGGCAGCTATACGGCTATGAATTGGAAAGATGCGGCGATACCTTCGACGACGCGCTCAAAGTCAACGGGCTCTTTGACGTGCTGGAAACATACGCTTTGGGCTATTTCATCTATGTCATGGAGAGCAGCCTCATTGTCGCGAACTATTCCATCCGCACGGACAACGCGCTCATCGACCGCGGCAATTTCCCGCTGTGGGATCTCGGGTTCTTCCCGAAAAACCGGCGGGAAGAGAGCCGCCACGCGCATATCCTCGATTTCGACGTCTTACGCCTCGGCCGAAAGGTGATGGAGCACAATCCCCGCGCGGGCAGCTTTGAGTTCGGGGTCGTCTGCGTCACGGAGATCGGAAAGGAGCGCGGGAATATGTTGGAGCTGAAGGAGATGAAGAAGGGCGCGGAGACCGCCAACCAAAAGAACGACCTGTTTAACTCCTGGCTCAAGATGTGCCGCCATTCCGCGACCGTGGACAACTTCCCGTTCGTCAAAGTCTTTACGGACGAGCAGAGACCGGAATCCTGGGGCGCGGACGCGCGGGAGCTTGCGGATATCATCAATATCACGTCCTGCGGCAAGACGCGCCTTGCCCTGCCCTTTTATGCTTTGGAGGAGATGGTGAGCGAATGGATGGCGGAACGGTTTTTATCGCTCTATACCGACTTTCGGTTCCTGCGCGGAGACAACACATTGCTCGTATATCTTCTCAAGGGCGTGACGGCATGGCTCTGGCGACGAAACCTGCGCGTATATAACCGCTTCGGCTATTGCGTCCTGCGCCTCGAGAAGGAGCGCGGTACGCTGGACGGGCGCTTTTCGCGCAAGAAGTATTTTCTGATGAACACCAAGATCTACGCGCAGCGTTTCTCAACAGACTGCTTCTCGGACTACTTCAACGATATGGCGCGGCGCACGCATACGGGCCTTGCCGAATATGCGGAGTATGCTTCCGAGCGGGCAAGCGTGGAGGAGCTCAGGGCGCAGAACAGTTATTTTATCGATTCGTTATATGGGAGGTAACAGATGAAACGTTGCAAGGTGTATAAGGACGGAAGTCACTTTATCGCCATCGTTCCCACGAAGGGGAACAGCGGCGTGCGGAGAAAACCGCCGCCCGAAGAGCCCATCCTTGTGGAGGAGCCCGACGAGACGGCCGCGCTCATTGAGGAGGGCGCAGCTTGCCCGATCGGAGAAGGGGCGGAAAAGGAAACGGAGGAGGGGAGAGCACAAGAGGGAGAGTCGGCTTTGAAAACGGAAGAAAATTCGCGGTCTTCCGAGGGGAAAGGAGAGCATAAAAAGCCCCGCGTGAGTACGCGGTCGGAGGAGTTTTTGAAATGGTATCGTGAGAGCGTGGGAATGAATGGACAGGCGCAGTTTCGGTTCATTGCATCCAAAATGGAGCCGTATTTTGCGAGCAGGAAGCAGCTCTACCGTTTTCTCGAACAGAAGATGTTTTGCAGGAAACGGGCAGAGATCACGCGCCGCATCCGCTGCGTGCGCCGCGCCTCGTTACATGAGCTTAGTTATTTTGCAACATTTACATTCGACGGAAGGAAGCTCACGGAAAAGGAGTTCGAGAAGAAGCTGCTTACGACGCTTCGGCATCTTGCAAGCAGAAAGGGCTGGAAGTATATGGGAACATGGGAGCGGGGCGGTGAGCACGGCCGCCTGCATTTCCATGCCGTCATGTATATCCCCGAGGATAAGACGGTGGGGAAGTTTGAACGGAAACGGGAATATAACGTGAAGACAAGACGCATGGAGGAGCGCATCGAAAATACCTTCTTTTTCGATCGGTTCGGAAGGAATGAATTTGCGGTCATAGACGGTACGGCATTGACGATCGGAACAGCGGTCGGATATATCATCAAGTACATCGAAAAGACGGGCGGGCGCATCATCTGTTCGCGCGGGATGCACACCTTTATCGAGACGGATATCGACGAGAAAGACGTTATCGGGCGGCTCAGGAAGGATGATGAGAAGAAGTATCTCCTCTTTGACGATTTTAAGGTGTATAAGGACGAAGAAGAACTCGGCACGGTATCGCCGGGTGTTTTGGCGCGAGCAAAGACTGTAAACTGAAAACATACAAAGCGCGGGGCAAGGGGAAAGCGGAGGCCGCACCCCAAGCGGTTCAGCGGGGTCGGCTCCGCGCCCCGCCCGCGCTTTGGTTTGTCGGAAGCAGGCGTACCGGGTTTGGATAGACCTGAAAGGAGTGGATGGACAGTATTCGGCGGGTATTATGGGCTGAGATCGGGCAATCGGTTTGTCTGTGTGTGCGCTTGGTCGGCGCCCGAGGCGCGAAGCGCCGAGGGTGACGGGGCGGCGTCAGCCGCCCCGTCAGCGTAGCCGCCGCTTGTTTATAACCAAGCGCACACACTACGGCCATTTGTGATTTTTTAACAAAAACGCTGAGAGAGGTGGATCAGGCGCATTTTGAATTGTGAATGTAGAGAATATTTCTTTAGCAACGAGGTATGATGCAGGGTTGTATAAAGAGAATAAGTGAGAAAAAACTAATTTTTCTATTGAAATCTCTTCGTTTGTATGGTATAATGACAAAAAGACTTTTTGGAGTTTAGAATGGCTGTATCCTACAAACGCCTATGGAAGCTGTTGATCGATAAAGATCTCAAAAAGAAAGATCTCGTGCAGCTTGCCGATATCAGCGGCTATACGATCAATCGTCTGACGAAAAACGAAAACGTCAATACGGAAACGTTGGTCAAGATCTGCAATGCTCTGAACTGCTCGATCGAAGATATCATGGAAATTACACGCAATGAAGAATGAATTCAACAGGGCATCCATGCGCATCGACGTCAAAGAGAACGCCCTCTACTTTTTGGATCCCACGATTTTGAAAACGCTTCTCTTGGATCGTACAACGCGCAAAAATATTATTTGGGCGACGGATGATTACGTTTCCCTCGGCGAGCAATATGCTGCCGATAAAGAGATCCTCCCCATTTGCATTACCGGGCTTTTCGGGAACACAATCCGTCCCCGCGTCGATAAATCCAAGGAAGAACAGAGTACGCGCATCCGCGACAAAGCGGAGGTCTTCACTCCCTCTTGGGTATGTAATTGCCAGAATAACCTTGTCGATCATGCTTGGTTCGGTAGAAGCGATGTCTTCAATACGGAGACGGAAAAAGGCTGGGTCACCCATTATGAGAAAGTGACTTTCCCCGACGAAAAGGGAAAAAGCTGGCAAGATTATGTAAAAGAAAATCGCTTGGAGATCACCTGCGGAGAAGCGCCCTATCTTGCGAGCAGATACGATACCGTCACAGGCAAAGTCATACCCGTAAAAGACCGCATCGGGCTTCTAGATCGCAAACTTCGCATTGTTTGTGAGAACGTGGATGAGGAAGACAAATGGCTTGTATGGGCGAAACGGGCCGTGCAGAGCGTATATGGATTTTAAACCGTCAAAGTAAAGGACATAAATTTGATTGCGGGTCTAATGTTTTTTCTGTATTTCCTGAAGTATTTTTAAAACAAAAGCCTCAAGAGTTCGCAACTTATGCGCGCGTTGTTGGAAAAAATAAGAATGTACGAGAATACCGTTGGATAAAAAAAGATTATCTTAAAACTCCAGACAATTTTAATTATTATAAAGTTTTTGTTCCCAAAGCTAATGGCTCTGGAACTTTTGGCGAGCCATTGGCCAATCCTATTATTGGGGAACCTTGTGATGCTCATACCGTTACATTTTTGAGTATAGGAAAATATGAAATAAAATCTGAAGCCTTTGCAACCCTTAATTATATAAAGACAAAATTTTTAAGATGCATGTTGGGCACATTAAAGGTAACGCAAGATAATCCGCGTGAGACATGGGCAAATGTTCCTCTCCAAGACTTCACGGAGCATTCCGATATCGATTGGAGCAAATCGATTGCAGAAATCGATCAGCAGCTCTATCGCAAGTACAACCTTTCCGACGACGAAATCGCTTTCATTGAAAAAATGATCAAGCCCATGGAGTGAGATTATGAGTAACACCAGAGAATTTTTCAAAGAAAAAAGGGATTGGTCTATTTTTAAAGATGATTTATTGAAAAATTATTTGATTCCATATTTTGCGAAACTATTGGCCACTCGCCGCGACATTATATTTATTGATGGATTCGCTGGAAAAGGCAAGTTTGAAGATGGAACAAACGGATCCCCTTTAATCGTCAAAGATGCCATATATACTGCATTAAGTCAAACTAAATACGCAACTAGAATTCATCCATATTTTATTGATTATTTATACGCAAATGAATTAAAGAAAAATTTACAAGATAAATCGATGTCAGTTGTCGCAGGAGATTATCGGATTGAAGTGCCAAAAATACTTTCTGGTGCGCATAATAAAAATATATTTCTATATGTAGATCCCTTCGGGATTAAATATCTGGACTTTTCTATTTTTACGAACTTGCCTTCAGCACAAGCCAACTCGTATGAGCTGTTATTAAATTTAAATTCTTTTGGCTTTATTCGTGAAGGATGTAGACTTATGAAATATCAGTTTGATGAAGATGACGATCTACCCGACTATGAATATGAAGCTGACACCTCTAAGAACTCTATAGAGAACATGAACAAGGTAGCAAATGGTGACTATTGGCAAAAGATAATTGCGGATTATAATGCTGGGAAACACAACATCTTTACGGCCGAAGATTTATTTTTAGAAGAGTACATCAAACAACTCAAAAGAGTTTTTTGCTATGTATTTCAAGTCCCGATAAAGAAAGGCGGCGGACGCTTGGCGAAATATCGAATGATTTTCGCCTCTAATCACCCACATGGCGCATTGCTTATGGTTGATAATATGGTTAAATGCAATAATAACATACAGGAAGCGGCACACGGACAGCAACTGTGGCTATTTGACTACGATTATGAACGGCAAAACTGCTTTACTGACTTATTTCCTTTTATAACAAATAACTTTCAAGATTTAACGGATTTATATATCCGATTTTATGAGAACACTGGAATCAAGTATTATACAAAAGATTTAAATGCGACTGTAAAAAAGATGGAACAAGAAAATCTTATAGAGATTGTCCGTTTCCCCTCCCAAACGCCTAAAGGACGCCATGTTACTTCTTTAGATTATACGAAATATAAAATTCTAATCAGGAAGAAAAAATGAAAACCATAGTAAGAAAAACCATGCTATACAAAACAGGTGTTGAATATGGTGACTATACGGTTAACCACGTTCAGGGATGTTCGCATGGCTGTAAATATCCTTGTTACGCTATGATGCTTGCAAAACGGTTTGGCAAAGCTAAAACCTATGAAGAGTGGTGCGAGCCGGCCCTTGTATCCAACGCATTGGAAATTTTGGATAAGGAAATTCCGAAATTGAAGGATAAGATTCAATCGGTACAGCTCTGCTTCTCGACGGATCCGTTTATGTATGGCTATGATGAAGTAAGTCAGATGAGCTTGTGCATCATAAAAAAGTTAAATGATGCAGGCATAAAATGTACGGCTCTTACAAAAGGCTTACTTCCGATAGAGTTAAGTGAGTTGAGCCACGAGAATGAATACGGCATCACGCTCATTTCGTTAAACGAAAAGTACCGCGAAGAGACCGAACCTGGAGCAGCCCCTTATTTGCAACGAATAGCAGCCTTAGAATCTTTACATAATCAGGGATGCAGGACATGGGTAAGTGTTGAGCCGTACCCCACACCTAATATCATAGAGCAAGATTTTGAAGAAATATTGCAGGCAATATCTTTCACAGATAAAATAATTTTCGGACGTTTGAATTACAATAAGCGAGTTACGGAATATAAAGGTTATAAAGAGTATTTCAACAAGCTTGCACACAGGGTTATAGAATTTTGTGAAAGTACAGGGAAACAGTACCACATTAAAACAGGCACTTTAACGGAAGAATAAGTGATAAGAATATCAAAAACTTTTTGCTTGACACAGAGCGTTATCTCTGTTATACTGTTTTCACCATAAAGAGTGCGCGAGGGACAGCCCCTGTGACCGCACGGCAACCTGCGTCTGCAAGGTGCCAAAGGCTGATCGATGGGCAAAAAGAAACGCATTTAAAAAGTCCATCGGACGATGGGCTTTTTTGTACCTCTTTGTGGAATAAAACACAAGAGGTATTTTTATGCAACCATTGTATCTTCGTTGGCACAACAAAGCCGAATTGAAGTGCGTCCTTCATGTTTTACAGGAACGCGGGTATCGGAACGTAAGTGATCTTACGACGGATTATTCATTCCCCGTGATCGCCGTCGACTGCAAACGGAAAATCTTTTTCGAAAGCCATGCAAGCTATATGGCGGCACATCTCGTTCGTGGGACGTTGAAATTGTACGATTGGGATGAGGCAGACGCACTTATCTCGTGACATTGTTTTCTATCGTCTGACGCATGAAAAAAGGGAGAAACCTGTTGGCTTCTCCCTTATGCGCTTAAACTCTCATAAAGTTCGATAATTTGTAACGGCAACCGTGCAGCGTTATGTAATTGCTGTTGCTGCCGTAATGTACTTTGCATCTGTGGTAGCTTTTCTTGCCGTTCCATGTCCCGGCAATGAGATAGAGGTAGTCGTTTGTCCCGCATTCGATATGCCTAACCTCCAACCCACCCAAGCCGCCGAAATAAGCGATCGGCTCGTGGCGTTCGCAGATCTCGCGCTTTGTTTCCTTCATCGTTTCACCTCGTAACGCTTGCCCTTGACGATAACGACGTTTCCGTCAACGGCGGGCTGTCCCTTTGCACAGGCGCGCACAAGCATCTGCCGACAATCGGGAGCTTTCAAAAAGTCGCCGTCCGAGAATTTCTCGGTATTTCCGACTTCAACGATCTTGAAGCCTTTTTGGACGAGATACGCCGAAAACTGCCAGAGTTTTTCAAAGCGCCCGTTGCTGTCGAAGATAGCGCAAATGTTCTTTGCGGGGTGATAAGCGGTAATGCGGAAATAGTTGCTCATGTTCAGATCCTCCTGAGATTAAATTGTTTGTGAAGTACGAATGCCTCCATGTAGAGCGTATAGTACTGATAGACGATGACGCGAACGCCGTATTCGTCGGTATGGTCGTAAACAGGCAGATAGGAAAGTTCCTCTTTGTCCATTTCGGCTGTGACGTAAGAGAGCGCCTGCTCGTTCGTTTCAAACTGTTTTGTGGTGTATCCGTGTGTGACGTAGATCATAAAAACTCCTTTGCGGTCATGCCGCTGCTTGAATTTGTTTGAGGTGTTTGTTTGCATACGGCAGCCAGACTTTATTGACGTAATGCAGGATATCGTCGTCGGGTTTATTATTGTGGCTTGCATAGCATTGCAGCACCTTATGGGTTTTAAGCGAATATTCGAGCGTGACGAGCGGCTTTTCCGGCTGCTCCTTTGCGCGGATAAAGAAGATGAGCGATTCTTCATTTGCAAAGCGCAGGTCGTACTGCATCCGCCCGACGCAGTGATGCAGGAACTCTCCTTCACGGATAAGGTCGGCGGGCGACTTTGCGATCACGCAGATAAAGGCGCTTCGCTTGTTGTGCTGCAAAGGCAGATACTTTTCGGCAACTTCGGAAAACTTTTGCATGAGTTCCTGCTTTTTGTTAGCTTCTTCGATCGCCTTTTGCTCCGCGTATTGTGCGATGCGTAAATCATGCCAATGCATGAAGTCTTTTGGCAGCCTGTTCTGCTTCAAGCTCATATCGACGCCGAGCTTGTTGCAGGCTTTCAGATAGTCGAGATACAAGCTGTCGGAGATGTTCTGTTTTTCAACGTAATCGAAGTAGGTTTTGAGTTCACAACCGGGAAAAAGTTCGCGGATGGGCGAAGTTCCCGGCTGCCGCTCAAACTGCTTTTTGCGGAAGAGGAAGTGGCTCACGTCCTTCAAGGGAAGCCCCGTCTTGTATGCCTGTGTGATGGTCGTGAAGTTATAGCTGTTCCCCCACGGCAGGGCGAGTTCCTTTCTGTGGAGAGCAACCCATTTACGAAACGCCTTGTCTTTTGCTATCTTTTTGAGCAGAGAGCGGTTCTCCGCATACGCGCCCAAGCCGAGTTTCAGAAGATACTCCGTCTGCGGGTACTGTTCGTAGACGCGTAGATAGTTGATAATATCTCTTCCCCCATAGAGCTGATAGGCACTGTACTTGTATTCGGGGAATTTGCCGACGACGCCGCGGTTGATGAGCGTGGCATAGGGATCGTAATAGCGCGTATCGGCGGGATACCACTTGCCGTCCTCGAAGCGTTTCTGCTGCGACTGCAATTCTTCTGCATACCAGCCGACGTTAAAGCCGTGACCTAAGTAATTATATTCCATATCGCGGACATAGCATTTCGGGGAATGGATGCCATGTATGGCGACTTGCTTACACGCCCATTGTTTTCCTTTGATCGTCGAAACGGCGACTGTTACTTTGACAAGTTCCTTCTTCCATACGGTGAGATAGGCATAGAACCGCACGATGTTTTCCTGCCACGGGTATATTTTCATATCCCGTTTGTGGATCTCTTTCAGAATGTAATTGGGAATAGGTTTGATGTCTTTCTCTGTCATGGTTTTCACCTCAATGTAATTTCGTTGCCGAACATTTCATCCAGAACGGCGAGCGCTTCCGTATCGAAAGCGGAAATATCCGGTTCATCGTCCGCAAGGTCGGGTTCTTCAATGTCGCCGTCAAATTCACGCATTTCCTCTTCGGAGAGGATCTCGCCCGTTTCCAAATCGACGTTTTGTTCGGCGGGAAATTCACGCACCTCATCGTCGTTTTCTATGACGACGAGAGTATGCCCGTTGCTCAGGATTTTACCGAAGTACACATCCGAAGCGTGGTACGGAAATCCCACCATCGGCACGCGGCTTTCAAGTCCGCAATCCCTGCCCGTAAGGGTAAGATGCAATTCGTCTGCAAGCATTTCCGCGTTCTTGCCGAATACTTCATAGAAGTCGCCCAAGCGCATGGCGACGACGGCTTGCGGGTATTTTTCCTGTACGTCCAGATATTTTTGATACATGGGAGAGACCGTCCGTTCGGGCGGTTTCGCTGTTTCTTTCTCGGCGAGAGCTTCTGCGGCTTCGGTATCGTCTTCGTCCGTCGGCTCGTCGTCCGGTTCTTCGGCGGCAAGCTCTTCGGACTTTGCGTCCAACAGGTCGAACATCGACATCTGCGGCTTCGGCTGCGGCTTGGGCGGAACAGATTTCACCGCAGGTGCCTTTGCCGTAACTTTGGGCACGGGTGCCTTGTATTCCGTGCCGTCTTCGTTGTAGAGCGTGCCTTCGATACTGTCTTCCTCAAAGTAATGCACAGCCCAGCCGTACACGACGGAATCGTCGATACAGGCGGATTGCGCGCCTTTCTCCGCGTGTTTTTTCGCCTCGTCGCAGGCATATTTCAGAAAGCCCGCCAGCGTCTTTTTGTTGATAAGCGTTTTGCCGTCCTTTTGGATGCGCACGCCGTTGTTGATCTTCTCGGCAAGCACCTCGGAGGCATTCGCCTCCAAGTATGCTTTGACCTTTTGTTTTTCTTTCGTCGTTGCTTGTAAGTTGAGTTTCATATTTCCTCCGTGTCTGCCATCTCCAAGCCGAGCAGAAAGCCCGTTTTGAAGGCAACCGCATACGCCCGTTCGATGAGAAATTCATAATTGAGCGCAACGGTATCCGCGTACTCGTCAAAGAGCTTTGCGTTTTTGCCCGTCATGAGGGCCTTTATCTTGTCGTAATACGCAAGTTCCTTGTCCCGTCTATCCGCGGGGAGTTTTAAGCTCACGCCGCGGATATCGCCTTTGTAGAGCAGTTCAATGATGGATTGCATATCGCGCCTCCTCAAAAGGGTAGATCGTCCAAAAGTTCTGCGGCTTTTGTAGACAGGGCGTCCAGCGTCGTATAGTGATTGAACCCGCCGCGATAGTCCTGTTCGTCTTTCGCCGTGCGGATGAGGATATGCCCGTACCATTCGTTCGTGAAATACCGCACGTCCGAAATGGAAATGTAGATACACTTGTTCTCCGCGCTCTTGATGAACGCCGAAAAGCAGTAGTGATTTTTCCCCACGTTGACGAGCTGCCAATGGTTTTCGCGGCATATCGCTTTCAGGTAGTTGATGTACTTCGTCTGAAACGTCCTGTAATCTTCGCCGGTGTAACTGCCCGACGAAAATTCATGGGTAAGATACTTTTTGAGTTCTGCGATTTTAGCCATTGTATTCATCCTCCTTGACGATCCTGTAAATGTCGTCCGCATAGAACTGACAGACGAACCAATTAAAAAGAGCGTGACACTTCACGCCCTTGTAGTTCACGATATAGTCATTCTCGCCGACCTTTTCAAGTACGGTGATCTCGTCCATCTCTCCTTTCAGAGAGTGGATGTGCGCCATTGTCTTGTAAGCGTATTCGTTCATTGCCGTTCCTCCTTGTTACGCAATTCTTGTGATACCGCCGCCGAAGCTCTGCACCGTGACGCTGCCGAACTCGCTGCACCAGTCGTCGTCTTTGTTCCAGACGTAAGCAAAGGCGGTATGTTTGTTGCCTTCGCTGTTCATGAGCGTTGCCCATTCTTCGGGATATGCTGTCACGATGAGGAAGGAATAGCACTCGCCGAAGTCGGTATATTCGTGCGTGATGGCATACACGAGGCAGTTGTACTTCTTTTCAAGAGCCTTCATCTTTTCGTAGAGTTCGGGCTCCTGATCTGCCCAATATCCGCCGAAGCGTTCAAAGAAGCATACCATGCCTTTCTCACGGAAGCCTTTGATATACGGTGCGTAGATATCCATCTCTTTCAGAAGCTCGATCGCCTTTTCTTTCTTTGCAATGTTCTTGTCTTTCATGGTTTTTCTCCTTAAATGCAATTTTCTAATGTTTCAAAGTTGTAACCGATATTGCGGAGCGTTTCTTCAAAGCCGAACCACGCCAGCAGATTCTGATTGTAGTCGTCCTGTGCGAGGGGATCTTCCTTGTCCCACTTGTCGCCGAACAGTTCCGAGGGAGCGTAAAGCCCTGTGCCGTTCATGATTTCATACAGCAACGCATTGATCTCTTGGCGGTATTGCTTGTAGAAGCGCACCGTGTCCGAATAGTAGATGAGTTCGCCCACAACGCCCGACTGACAGCCATAATGCAGCACGTCCGTGAAGATGTGCTTTTTATCGTCGTAATCGCCCCAGCGGTCAATGACGTAATTGCACACGTGGCGCGTCAACGGACTGTCTGATTTGCGTTTGAGTTCTTTGATGTTGGCAAGCGTCAGTTTCATTCGTCTGCCTCCTCAAAGTCGTCGATATGGATATGTTCCCGCCCTGCGATGCCGTATTCGAAATACAGCCCGTTTTCATCCTCATACAGGTCGTAATCGGTCACGACGATCTTCCCGCACTTGGTGACGGCAACGGTGATCTTGTCATCTTCCATTGCTACAATGTTGAACACGACAGTATCTTCCCCGTCGAAGAATTGGAACTCTTTGAGATAAAATTTGTTTCTCATAATCCTGCCTCCTCAGTCAACCAACTTGTACCAGACGGAATACTCAACTTCGATCTCTCTCGTCTCATATCCCGTACTTTCGCCGCTGCTGCTTTTGGTCTCGACTTCGATCTCGCGGATCTCATAGTGCGCGCCTTTGAACTCGCCGGGACGGTTCGGAACGGCGTGGCAATTCTTGACGCATTCTTTGAATACGCGGATGTACGCCTTGCCACTCTTGCCATTGCAGGCGATGATGAGGTCGCTCTCGGTGACAAAGCCGAGGCCGGTCATCTTGGTGCTTCCATAACGATTTGTTCTCGAAACGGAATAAACTGCTTTCTTCATTTGGAACCTCCTGAAATTATTTTTGCCTTTCGGCAGGGGGAGGGCAAAGCACGGCGGACGTCGGGACATGGCTGTTTGATATTTCGCCGTCAAAATGTCAGCGAAAAAGGGGGAAAATATTTGCCCGAAGCAGACTGTTGGAGCAAAAAAATACCGGGCAAGTTATTTGGAAACCTGCTCGGGAAAAGGTTCATGAGGGTTTACGTTCGCAAAAATTTTCCACCGACAGGGCAAAAAATAATTGCTTGCGGGCAGCATATTTGCCCAAAAGAAAAAACCGGGCAAGCCCTTTTACGGCTTACTCGGTTTGAATACAGATTATGAGCCCCCTGCGGGGCAATTATTTTTTTCCGCGGTGACGTTTTGCGGACGCTGTGCTATACTCCCCCAAACGAAACGGCAAAAATTTCAGGAGGAAAAAACTAAATTATTGTATAAGATCCAGATAAATCCGAACAAAAAAAGACTCAGTTGTAAACCTCTTTATGGTTCAACTGAGTCTATAATGGCTGGGGTAGCTGGATTCGAACCAACGAATGACGGAGTCAGAGTCCGTTGCAATACCCCGAAAATTGCCCGAAAACGGGCAAAAAACCCATAAAAATGCCTGTTTTTTGCCATTTTTTGACTTCTTCTCCCCAATCACTCCCCAATTTTGAGTCAGAAAAACTTAAGACATAAAGGAAAATGGCGGGCGGATTTGAAAGAATCCGCCCGCCCCTTCCATTTAAACTTTCAGCCGCCGACACTTGTCGGCGGCGTAATATTGCTTTCTTAATGCATTATTGCTATATGAATAACAAATTTTACGGAAAGGTTAGGTATTTCGGAGTTACTAATCAAACAGCACATTAACTTTCTATTTACCAAAAAGTTATCAATGTGGTATTTTGGTAAATAAATTTTCGTACTTCTGTTGACTTTTCACTCAATTTGGGCTATAATCTATTTACCAAAAAGTTATCAACTGCAATTTTTAGTAATTAGGAGGACGATATGCAAGAGATCAAGCGCGAACGATATATAGAACAACTTGTTGCAAGACGCGAAAACGGCTCAATCAAAGTCATCACCGGCATACGGCGATGCGGCAAAAGCTATATCTTATTCAACCTTTACAGAGATCATCTCCTCTCCACGGGCGTAAAAGACAGCCAGATTGTAGCCCTTGCCCTCGACGACGAAAAGAACAGAAAATACCGCAACGTTGACGTACTCTACGATTATCTTACTGCGGCAACCTCCGGCGATGAAAAAATGTACTACATCTTTTTGGATGAGGTTCAATTTGCAATTACCGCCGAAGAGATGAAGAGCGGCGATATAAGGCTGTACGGGGTGCTGAACGGACTTTTGCGGCAGCAGAACGTTGACATATATGTAACGGGCAGCAACTCCAAATTTTTATCTTCGGACGTGCTGACCGAATTCAGGGGGCGAGGAGATGAAGTGAGGATCTATCCCCTCTCCTTTGCCGAATTTATGTCGGCCTACGACGGTGACAAATATGAAGGCTTTGACGAATACTCTATGTACGGCGGACTGCCGCTCATTTTAAGCAGAAACAGCGACGAGCAAAAGAGCAAATATCTGAACGACTTGTTTGAGGAAACATATAAAAAGGATGTGATTGACCGCTATAAACTGCGCGGCGACACCATTCTCGATACCCTTGTGGATATTCTTGCTTCGGCGGTAGGTTCGCTGACAAACCCTACAAAACTTGCCGACACCTTCAACTCTCACGGCATTAAAACGAACAAGAACACCATTGCCGCCTATATCGATTATCTGAAAGACGCCTTTATCATTTCCATGGCAAAGAGATATGATATTAAAGGCAAAAAATATATAGGTTCGCCCTACAAATTCTACTTTACCGATGTGGGACTGCGCAATGCAAGGCTCAATTTCCGTCAACAGGAGCAGACGCACATACTTGAAAACATTATTTACAACGAACTTTTGGTGCGCGGCTTCAATGTTGATGTTGGCGTTGTTGAATACCGCAAGCGCGATGGAAACGGAAAAATAGTTGAAACGAGAGCAGAAGTTGATTTTGTATGCAACAAGGGCAGCAGGAGATATTATATTCAGTCCGCCTTTGCCATTCCCGATAAGGAAAAGATGGAACAGGAGCAGGCGTCGTTTGATCGCATAGACGATTCATTCAAGAAGATTATCGTATTACAACAGCGCACCAAGCCTTGGAGAAACGAGAAAGGCTATCTGATGATCAATGTAATAGATTTTCTTCTTAATCTGGATAGTTTGGAACTATAAATTTTGCAGAACCACCCCACTATCAATCAGGGATGCATATCCCAAGATGATAATTACCCGCATAAAACTTCCTCTAAGTCAACACCTGCAAATTTTTCGTAATATCCGTAAAAAATGCCGCGCTCCATAAGTTCAGCTTACTTTCCCTCCATGAACTTTGCGAGCAATTTCAGATTGGTGGCACGGTAGAGCGGCGCGAGCTGCGAGATGTCGTCCTTTTGCAGAGCAAAGAAGGTGGCTTCGTCGATGCGCAGATCGTCAAACAGCAATTCTTTGAGCGCCCTCACCGAATACACGGGTGAAAGCGAATACAGCTTGTCGCACAGCGCTTTTTCGGGCGAGGCGATCTGATAAGAATATCCCCCCTCCACTTTGATCTCCACGCCGAGCGGGTACACGGCAGCGGGAACGTCGCGGTACAAAAAAGTGCCGAAGGCGTTTTCGTAGCGCTTGGTCTTGCCCTTGCGAAACGTCGCCGAAGTATAGGTGCCGTAAACCGCCTCGGGAATAAGCGCGTGGACGGACAGAGCATAGTCGAACGAGAGGTAGGACGGCCCGTAGATAGCTCCCGCGAGATACTTTCCGTCGGAATGAGCGTCGGTCTCATACAAGCCCCTTGCGACCTGCACGAGCCTGCCGACCTGCACTTCCCGCCGGATCTTGCCTTTGACGTCGGTATATCCTGCAAATTGTTGTGCCAAAGCATCGAATGAAACTAACATGATTTCCTCCGCTTGGTTTTATTACAGCAAACTTTTCGGAGGAAATCAATAAGATTTTTTGGTTTTTTGTCGAGTCGGGAAAAGTGTTTATATCTTTCCGACAACAACGACCTCTACCATGTTTCGAACTGAGGACTTGCTTTTGTGCCGTGCGCATGGTATAATGAAGAAAAATCCGAGGAGGGACTACCATGAACCGCGTCTATGAATTTTTGAAAACAGCCCAAACGTACTATCTTGCCACCGTCGAGGGAGACCGGCCGCACGTGCGGCCGTTCGGCACCGTCCATCTGTTTGAAGGCAAACTGTATATCCAGACGGGCAAAGGCAAGAGCGTAGCAAAGCAGATCGCCGCGAACCCCAAGGTAGAACTCTGCGCCATGAAGGGCGACGAATGGATCCGCGTTTCCGGAACGCTCGTCCTCGACGATCGCCTTGAAGCGCAGGAGAGTATGCTGAACGACTACCCGTCTCTTCGCGCCATGTATACGACGGGCCCCAACGGCAACACCGCCGTCTATTACTTCCAAGACACCACGGCAACCATTTCTTCCTTTTCGCACGAACCTATTGTTATCAAATTTTAGGAACGTATAAAAGGCGGGGCATCGGAAATCCGATGCCCCGCCGGATTTTATAGGATTTACAGCTTCTCGTAATACTTCTTGATCTTCCGCGCCATCAATCTGCGGCGTTGATCTAAAAATATCTGATAATCTTCATACCCCATCTGCGTCGCCTCAAAGGGGATGCAGTTTGCCGCAAGATTTTCCTTCAATTGCGCTAAATCTGTTATGGAGCCGCAAGTGATCTTCTTTGTCTCGCATTGTTCCATAGCTTCGCGGAAGTATTCATACGGCGCCTTTTTTCCGATCGATTTATTGACCTGTGCATCTAAATAAGCATAATTTGCATCCTGATTATACAAATTCCGCTCATACCCCGCCGCTTTCAGATACTCTTTGGGGAAAATATGGTGTACGTCCCCCGCCACCTCGATAAGGTCTTTGACCGTGATCGAATTGGACAAAAGGGAAAGATCGTTCCCCGCGACCTGTGCCGCAAGATATACAAGGTAAGTCGGGTTGATGGTCGAAGTATAGGCAAGATCTTGTACGACGCGGACATTCCAAAAATTATCGGAAAGCATTGCCGCCTCGATCGCTTTCAAAGCCTCCACGGCACCGATCTCATTGATCT